>Ga0190343_1000091_pt1 | contig 39165 bp, 11 predicted proteins | sample 48721312_MG_FD_161664 | JGI IMG/M metagenome (GOLD analysis project Ga0190343, IMG submission 161664) | Hydrothermal vent microbial mat bacterial communities from Southern Trench, Guaymas Basin, Mexico - 4872-13-1-2_MG | ecosystem: Environmental > Aquatic > Marine > Hydrothermal vents >... | reverse complement strand
ATGCCGTCAAAGATGGTGCCGACAATTGCCCATTAGTTACCAATGCTGAGCAAACCGATACAGACGGTGATGGGGCCGGCGATGCGTGCGATACCGACGATGACAATGATGCTGTCAAAGATGGTGCCGACAATTGCCCATTAGTTGCCAATGCTGAGCAAACCGATACGGACGGTGATGGTGCCGGCGATGCTTGCGAGACCGACGATGACGGTGATGGCGTTGCTGACAGTACCGACAATTGCCCATTAGTGGTCAATGCTGACCAAACCGATACGGACGGCGAGGGTGCTGGCGATGCGTGCGATACCGACGATGACAATGATGCTGTCAAGGATGGTGCAGATAATTGCCCATTAGTGGTCAATGCTGAGCAAACCGACACGGACGGCGATGGGGCCGGCGATGCGTGTGATACCGACGATGACGGTGATGGCGTTGCTGACAGTGCCGACAATTGCCCATTAGTAGTCAATGCTGACCAAACCGACACGGACGGCGATGGGGCCGGCGATGCTTGCGATACCGACGATGACAATGATGCTGCCAAAGATGGTGCCGACAATTGCCCATTAGTTGCCAATGCTGAGCAAACCGATACGGACGGTGATGGGGCCGGCGATGCGTGCGATACCGACGATGACGGTGATAGCGTTGCTGACAGTGCCGACAATTGTCCATTAGTGGTCAATGCTGAGCAAACCGACACGGACGGCGATGGGGCCGGCGATGCTTGCGATACCGACGATGACAATGATGCCGTCAAAGATGGTGCCGACAATTGCCCATTAGTTGCCAATGCCGAGCAAACAGATACGGACGGCGATGGTGCCGGCGATGCCTGTGATACCGACGATGACGGTGATGGCGTTGCTGACAGTGCCGACAATTGCCCATTAGTTGCCAATGCCGACCAAACCGATACGGACGGCGATGGGGCCGGCGATGCGTGTGATACCGACGATGACGGTGATAGCGTTGCTGACAGTACCGACAATTGCCCATTAGTGGTCAATGCTGACCAAACCGATACGGACGGCGAGGGTGCTGGCGATGCGTGCGATACCGACGATGACAATGATGCTGTCAAGGATGGTGCAGATAATTGCCCATTAGTGGTCAATGCATACCAAACAGACACGGACGGTGATGGTGCCGGGGATGCGTGTGATACTGACGATGACGGTGATAGCGTTGCTGACAATGCCGACAATTGCCCATTAGTGGTCAATGCCGAGCAAACCGACACGGATGGTGATGGTGCCGGCGATGCGTGCGATACCGACGATGACAATGATGCTGCCAAAGATGGTGCAGATAATTGCCCATTAGTGGCCAATGCTGAGCAAACCGATACGGACGGTGATGGGGCCGGCGATGCTTGCGATACCGACGATGACGGTGATAGCGTTGCTGACAGTGCCGACAATTGTCCATTAGTGGTCAATGCTGAGCAAACCGACACGGACGGCGATGGTGCCGGCGATGCTTGCGATACCGACGATGACAATGATGCCGTCAAAGATGGTGCCGACAATTGCCCATTAGTTGCCAATGCTGAGCAAACCGACACGGACGGCGATGGTGCCGGCGATGCGTGCGATACCGACGATGACAATGATGCTGTCAAAGATGGTACCGATAATTGTCCATTAGTGGTCAATGCTGAGCAAACCGACACGGACGGCGATGGGGCCGGCGATGCGTGTGATGCCGACGATGACGGTGATGGTATAGGCGATGTTTGCGATACCGACGATGACAATGATGGTGTCGAGGATGGTGCCGATAATTGCCCATTAGTGGTCAATGTCGAGCAAACAGATACGGACGGCGATGGGGCCGGCGATGCTTGCGATACCGACGATGACGGTGATGGCGTTGCTGACAGTGCCGACAATTGTCCATTAGTTGCCAATGCATACCAAACAGACACGGACGGTGATGGTGCCGGGGATGCGTGTGATACTGACGATGACGGTGATAGCGTTGCTGACAATGCCGACAATTGCCCATTAGTGGTCAATGCCGAGCAAACCGACACGGATGGTGATGGTGCCGGCGATGCGTGTGATACCGACGATGACGGTGATGCTGCCAAAGATGGTGCCGACAATTGCCCATTAGTTGCCAATGCAGACCAAACCGACACGGACGGCGATGGTGCCGGCGATGCGTGCGATACCGACGATGACGGTGATGGTACCGATGACAGTGCCGATAATTGTCCATTGGTTGCCAATGCCGAGCAAACCGATACGGACGGTGATGGTGCCGGCGATGCTTGTGATATCGACGATGACGGTGATGGTATAGGGGATGTTTGCGATACCGACGATGACAATGATGGTGTCGAGGATGGTGCAGATAATTGCCCATTAGTTGCCAATGCTGAGCAAACCGATACGGACGGTGATGGTGCCGGCGATGCGTGCGATACTGACGATGACGGTGATGGTGTCAAGGATGGTGCAGATAATTGCCTATTAGTGGTCAATGCTGACCAAAACGATATGGACGGTGATGGTGCCGGCGATGCGTGTGATATCGACGATGACGGTGATGGTATAGGCGATGCTTGCGATACCGACGATGACAATGACGGTGTCGAAGATGGTGCAGATAATTGCCCGTTAGCAGCCAATGCAGACCAAACCGATACGGACGGTGATGGGGCCGGCGATGCTTGCGATACTGACGATGACGGTGATGACGTTGCTGACAGTGAAGACAACTCTCCATTAGTTGCCAATCCTGCTCAAAAAGACACCGATGGTGATGGTATAGGCGATGCCAGTGATACCGACGATGATAATGATGGTGTCGAGGATGGTGCCGATAATTGCCCATTAGTGGTCAATGCCGAGCAAAACGATACGGACGGTGATGGTGCCGGCGATGCGTGTGATACCGACGATGACGGTGATGGTGTCAAGGATGGTGCAGATAATTGCCTATTAGTGGTCAATGCTGACCAAAACGATATGGACGGTGATGGTGCCGGCGATGCTTGTGATATCGACGATGACGGTGATGGTATAGGCGATGCTTGCGATACCGACGATGACAATGACGGTGTCGAGGATGGTGCAGATAATTGCCCGTTAGCAGCCAATGCAGACCAAACCGATACGGACGGTGATGGGGCCGGCGATGCTTGCGATACTGACGATGACGGTGATGACGTTGCTGACAGTGAAGACAACTCTCCATTAGTTGCCAATCCTGCTCAAAAAGACACCGATGGTGATGGTATAGGCGATGCCAGTGATACCGACGATGATAATGATGGTGTCGAGGATGGTGCCGATAATTGCCCATTAGTGGTCAATGCCGAGCAAAACGATACGGACGGTGATGGTGCCGGCGATGCGTGTGATACCGACGATGACGGTGATGGTGTCAAGGATGGTGCAGATAATTGCCTATTAGTGGTCAATGCTGACCAAAACGATATGGACGGTGATGGTGCCGGCGATGCTTGTGATATCGACGATGACGGTGATGGTATAGGCGATGCTTGCGATACCGACGATGACAATGACGGTGTCGAGGATGGTGCAGATAATTGCCCGTTAGCAGCCAATGCAGACCAAACCGATACGGACGGTGATGGGGCCGGCGATGCGTGCGATGAGACCGACCGGCCACTAGAAAATGTTGCTCTCAACAAGGCCGTGGCGCTGTCCAACTCACAATCGGGCGGCGCTCCAGAGCGTGTCGTTGACGGCAATACCAACGGCAACGATAGCCACCACTCTGTCACCCACACCACAAACAACAGCCAATCTTGGTGGCAGGTGGACCTAGCAGGGGTGTATGACATTGAGACCATCAATGTGTACATTCACACAGACTGCTGCAGTAAGCGGTTGAGCGATTTCTACGTCATGGTGTCGGAAACCCCCTTACCAGCGGATCTGAACAATGCTAGAAGCCAAGCGAACTGGAATCAGCACGTCGTTAGTCTGGCCGAACGACAAGAATCCTTTACCGTGGGTACCCAAGGCCGTTACGTCCGGGTGCAACTGGCCGGTTCAAACGCGCTCTCTCTGGCTGAGGTAGAGGTTATGGGGCGTGCAGCAACCGAATAGCAAGCGTAGGATCAATACCATTGACTATTAGTCAATTTTGTCAGGTGGGCAAGGTTGTCCACCTGCCTTGATAATTGGCTAAACGATGAAATAGTACTTAATATTCAATGAGTTATAAAAATAGGAGAGGTGGTAAGGCTGAAGCAGTGAGTGTACCGACTAAACACAGTACAAGAAATCTGGAAGGTTTCTTTTGAGGGCCATGTTGTCAAATTGATTCAGTTAATTTGATTGATGGCCCTTTTTTAAAAGTTAGGTGTTTTGGATTTAGACAGTCTAACTACAAGGATTCGTTATAATAAGGGATTAAACCATTAGGTGTTTTGAGTTTAGACAGTCTAACTACAGGGATTCGTTATAAAAAAGGATTAAATCATTAGGTGTTTTGAGTTTAGACAGTCTAACTACAAGGATTCGTTATAATAAGGGATTAAATAACGACAGGGATTCGTTGCTTATGAACGGATTGATTTATTAGAAACGAGTGAAAAATCCGCATCGATTAACGAATCCCTGTAGTTACTATTAGAAATGAGTGAAAAATCCGCATCGATTAACGAATCCTTGTAGTTATAATGGCACAACGTACTCGTAAATCTCTTGCTTAACCCGATTTGAGGGATTCTGTTTTAACAGTTCTCGCAGCACGGCCTCATTTTCTGGATATTCTTTTAGGTTCTCGCCCAGTACCTTAACTAATGCTTCCTGTCCTTCACGAAAATCAACAACCAAGGCCTCTTTTCTGGCCCATTCGATGCCTTCAGCGGTGGGCGGCATACGCACCAACGTTTGCAAGGCCGCTTGCCGAACTTTTGGGGATTTTTCAGTCGCATAATGCTGAGCCAAGACGGCTATCGCCGCCGGATCATCCATGCGCCGCAACGCATCATAAGCACTAGCACGTACTCCAGAGTCTTCAGCCGTGAAATAGGGAGCAATCTCATCAAGGACGTCGGCACCGCCGTAGTTGCTAATGGCCGTTAATGTGAGGCTTTGTTCTTTCGGATCGTCTGTGTTTTTCAAATTAGCGACTAATTGTTTACCAATTTCTGGCTTGAGTTCCTCATTCAGTTTCTCCTGATGTCCAAGACTACCAATCGCATAAAGTGACATGGTTTTGCGTTCTCGAATTGTTTGAACATCCACAGAAGGCACGGAATCACTTAACATTTGTTGTAATCCTTCTGAATTTCGCATATCTTGGTGCAACTCCCACAATTTTTCCACCATAAACGCTTCAGGGTATTCAAAATCATGAACATAAAGTAAGGCGCGAATATGCGTGAGATCGCTAAAATGAGATTCTGTGGCGGCTTGAACCACCGCTTGTTGGGCTTCTGTGTGACCAGTTTCAATGATTAAACGCCAAAGCGTTAAATGGGTGGATTGATCAAAACGCTCGGCTTTAGAATCGCCGTCCAGAATACCCACTACTTCAAAAGCCGCTTGTGGTTTTTGGCGCAAATAGTTGACGAAAAACTTCTCTGCCGTACTGCTGGCATTCATTATCCCTGATTGTTTGACTTCTGCATATTTTGCCAAAGCACCGTTGATATCCAAGTTAGCGCCTATCCAATTCAAGCGTTCGTCAGTGGCATAGTATTTGGGTTTGATATAACGCGGCGAATTCAAATCAGCCAAAAATTGGGCAAATCTCTCTGGAAATTGCTTGGAAAGGCTTCTAGCAATTCGGTGGGCAGAAAAACGGCTATTGCCGGTAGCCCATTCATAACTACCGGTGGTTGAGACGGTGCGTTCCTGTTGTTTTATACTCAACAACCAACTGCCTTTTTGAGGAAGGGTGATTTGATGAAGGCTGTGTTCAATGCGGGTATTCGTATCGGCCATCGCATGACCTAAACCCGATTGTGCCGCCTTGATAGAAAGGTATTTGAGTTTACGTTTGGTAAGGTGAATAGTGGGTTCGGTGGGTTCTGCTTGTTCTAGGATGTATTCGGCTCGGTAAGTACCCGTTGGATCAACTTCACGAGTACGCCAGGTGGTTTTAGCTTCTTTGGCAAAGCCGACTTGCATCATGTAGATAAGATTCTGAACCGCTTGTTTTGCCTGGGGGGAAATATCCTTGACAAATTTAAAATGGCTAATATAACCTTTGTTATTCATACGAAAAGCCACCGGGTATTGTATGGCTTCAGCATAAGTGGCCGTTTGTCCATTGATTTGATAATCAAGTCCTCTAATTATCGCCGCGACATTCCATCGCCCTGGTTTGTAGGCGTAGTATTTTAGGTATAATTCACCACTGGCTTTGAGCTTGATTTCACTTTTTTGCCGTTGTTGACTGCCACCGCTTTTCGCCGCATCACTTGGCATCACTTGTGCGATGAGAAACCAAAAATCAATCTGTGTCTCCGCCTCACCTTCAAAAGAATAGGCAAGTGTATTGCCATTTGTTGGTGAAAAACGAAGTTGGATGGGTTTGACGACTTTTTTCTGTGTCGGTTGTTCTGATTTTTTCGGTGCAGGTTGTTGTGAATCAGGTGTTGCCAATGTTTTTGGTGGAGGTTGGGACGATTGGACAACTTTTTCTGGCGGTGCTGGAAGAGTGGCAGGTTCTTCGGTTTTTTCAGCTTGCCAGAAGAAAACGGCGATAGCTACTACGATTATTGCTACCAAAAAAGTAGCGATGACGAAAACACGTTTCATGTTTTTTTAATCCTCCAATGGGTAATGATTTGTTATAAAAACAATCCTTGCAGTTAAAAAAAAAAAGCCCCAAACGCTAAGGGGCTTAATAAGTCATAGTAAGAAATTTGAGAAACAGAATTATAATTACACTATCAGAATTGACAGAATGATAGATTAACAGAATAAAGTCATTCTGAAAATGTTTAAATGCTTCTGTCAATTCTGATTCAAACATTCATCACATCAATAGCTACCTTTTTTCCACCAAAACCGGATACCATAGGTATCTTCAGGAACAGACTGCGGCGTGTATGTGATAACAACTTTATGCATTCCGAATGGAATATCCTGTGTCACAGTCCTGTTCTCAGTGGAAGAATTGCTAAATAATTCTATTTTGTGAGCATCATCTTCCACACCATCTTTGTAAAGTTCTACCTTTGTTTGCCCAGATGAAAAGAATGTAACAATTTTTTCACTAAGTGTTTTGGTCGTCATACCAGGATCACAGGCCTGTTCGTCCCACACCTCCTCAGGGACACCATCAAGTGCCCATGTAGGGGTACACTGATCAGTTGTTTCCCTAATTATCTTCCTCCCTCCATAACCAGCCTTTACTTGAAACTGGTGTTGTCCTACAATCTGAAGGCCTTCACTGGTGACATTTAATTTGCTGCCAGCAAATTGAATAAAGCCTTCCATTTTAACCGCGACTTGAGAGGTTGTATTGGGCCAGTTATAGGCTATTTCATGCCAATCAGCATCCCACATGCCATGAGAAATCCGAGATGAAGATGGTGAGCAGCTAAAATCAGAACAGTCATATTGCCGCACTATGAAAGATTCCGGGGCAAATCCAACACCAACCGGGGGAACAAGCTGAAAAGCTTTCTTGATTGGAGGATCCCAGTTAACAATGGTCAAGGTATGAGTTACGAGATCGTACCCAAGTGTTTTCACTGTAGCTTGAACATAGAATCTACCCCCCAAAAGTTTCAATTCCAGTGGTACTTCAAGACGAAAAGTTGCTACTGGATATGAAGGTAATATTTGAAAGCTGCTTCTAAGCGTTACGCCAACGTCAATTAGCGTTATCTTGGTGCCAACCCCAATAAATACTTCTCCTAACTCAAGATCACCTAAACTCAAATCTTTACCAACACCGACTTCACCTATAGTACTCAACTCGGCAAAAGGGCCACCTTCAAGGATTAGTTTATTGTTGGGTGCTAGTTTGACAGCCCCACGAAGACCAACTTTTCCGGTGGCACTAAGTTTAAGAAGGATAGGAACAGGCCCCACCTGCAGATTGACGCTTTTATCAAAGAATTTTTGGGCTATTTCCCATTTTTCTGTGACGTTATCGTCCATCTTAGAGTTCCAGAGTGCGCCAGTATTAACTGCACACATCTGTTTGCATCGAGCCTGACGGTTTTGTCTGTTTGTCGAACCCTCTGAGTCCACGATATATGCTAACTGAGCACCACTGCCAAATCTCTCGCAAATTCTTTTACACGTTTGACAAGAATTATCACACGTCTTTTTGTTTAGCTTGTCGAGGTTTACTCCTTCATTAAATATTGCACGGTCCATAACTGTAACCCTAGCAGAAGCATGACTGCTCGTTATGTCATCAATATCAAAATTGAAACCGGCTTGAACCCGCAAGATAACATTTTTCTTGCCATAAATTGTGGCCCATACTTCGTTATCAAAGTCAGCTGTTGCACCCATTGGAAGGGTTACGCCCCAAGAATCGTCTGTTCGATAAGTCAATGTTGGCCCAATTTTAAAACCGGCCTCAAAAGTAGCCGGATTGCCGGCTTTTCTTGGTTTTATCAGTTCAGACAATCCCGTTATATTAGCAAGTAAATCCGTTGTCTCAGAAGCCCTTGTCCGTTGTTCATTCTGTGCTACTAAATACTTGATTGTAAAGCGTTTAACATTGTCAGACGTGTTGTTTTCCCATTCTGTGATTTTATTGTCGGGATCGATCTTAACAATCAATTCCACCGTGGTGTCTGATTGTTTCTTCAGCAATGCTTTAGAAGCAGCATCGTCAATATAAAGGGCGTAGGTGTGACCTCGCTTTTCTTGACGGAATAAAGACGCACAACGCTCACCCGCTGGAGAAACCTCTGCATTTTCCTGTTGGCGGCATTCCTTGTCATAAGTCATTTTGGGGGCCTTAATAAGATTTCCAGCCTCATCTTGGTGTAAAAATGACAAGGGATAACTCACAGCATCAAATGCCAGTTCAAATGTGATATCAACGGGTTCCACGGTGTCCAATCCCATAGATTCTACTTCCATGTTCAATTCCAACGAGGCATTGGAGAGAATTTCCAAGGCTGCTTTCTCGTCTGTTGAAATTTCCACTTCGTCTGGCGTTTCTAGCTCATCTCGAACATCTGGAATCTCGCCATTTTCGGGTTTCTGTTCAGCCGGTTTTGGCAATACAAAACTGTTATTAACCAACTCAGCGAACAATATCCGCAGATTCGGTTTATCAGGATTGCCAATGATAATACTGGCTGGTGCCGCCAGATAATTGTCGGCCAAATCTCCCGTTTCTTCACCTTGCAACGCATCATCATGAGCTACGTAGTCAGCACGGTTGAGCGCGAAAACGGCCACATAAGTACCCGGTTCGATTTCAGGTACCTCAAAGCTATGCTCCAGATGGACTTTCTTATTACCACTTCCTGGCTCATACGTGATCGTGGTAACTCGTCCACCGACTGTTTGAGTTTGGACAATCGGTGCTTTCTCCTCACCATTATGTCCCAGTTTATCAATGCTCAAAGCAGTAAAGACATGGACTTGTCCCGACGATTCTTGAGCAATTTTTTCAAGTGGTTTTTCACCACTTAAATCTAAATCGGATGCATTACCGGTATAGGGTACCAAGAACACTTCTACCCACACGTTGTACTTAGGTGCGTCGGTTTCTATGTCAAACCGAATAGTCGTTGGATAACCAGATTCTGCGGTATCTTCTACCCAAACATCCGTGAACTTGAGATTGCCTAGTTGAAAGTCAGGCACATAAGTATCATCACCGACTTCGTCAACCACCACTTTGCCTTTTCCATCTGCCGTTTCGGTACGCAAGGGCAGTTTGGTGCCGGCGGGAATCTTAACTTTGAAATCGCCTTCATGGTCAGTAACCGCTTCAGCAACGGTATTGCCATCGGCATCAATGACTTTAATGGTTGTCTCAGTGATAGGTACACCGCTCACCTCATCAACCACATAGCCATCTTCCCAATAGGCTTCCGTGACTTCATAAGGGGTTTCATCGCCTTTATCCCGTTCATATAAATAAAGATCATAACCGCCCTCGCCACCGGCGCGTTTGGAATGAAACAGGATATATTTCGCCCCTTGGGACAAAGCCGGAAAACCCTCGGTAAACGGGCTATTAAGGCCGGGCAGCAACAGCAACTCTTGAGAACGGCGTTCTAGCAAGAAAATATCGCTCCCCCGATGGAGTAAATGGGGATTATTCCGATTACTGTGGAAAGCCATAAAATCGCCATCGGCAGTGATGTCGCTCCCTCCCTCGAAATCGGGTGAATTGACCGACGTTGGCAAGTCAATGATTTCATTGCTGTTTAAGTCAAATAGATGAACACTGCCAACGCCTCCTTGGCCGTCGTAGCGCTCAAATCCATCAAATCCCAGCAGGTTGGTACCAGAGAGAGACGGGTTAGATTCGCCAGCCTCGGTATTCACTGTCAACGGTACTAAGCGTTGCTCGGCTATGTTGTAAAAATAGAGATTGGAGTCAATCCCATTGCCGAACTCATTCGGTTCATCCCGACGAAAAGCCAATTGCGTGGCATCAGCGTTGAGGGCCGGTTCCAGGTTTTGTACCTCAGCATCAGCACTGTTCAAGCCTGGTAAATCCACTAAAGATTGCGTGCTAATGTTATAAAGATAAATTTCAAAACGCCCGCTGCGATTAGAATGGAAAGCCAGCCAATGGCCATCACTACTGAGACTGGGATCGGCCTCCGTCGCTGGCGAATTGAGCCAATTCAGATCCAAAAGCCCTTCACCCAGCCGATAGACATAGATATCAAGGTTACCAGAGCGATTGCTTTGGAAAACAATTGTTTGCCCATCATCACTGATGTCGCCAAAGGCATCATCGGCGCGACTATTTAAACCGGGCAGGGAGATGAAATGATGATCATCAATAACCGGCGGCTGTTCGGCCATATCTTCACGTCTCAGTAGCGAGACAATTCCCATAGGGCCACCACTTTGCTGATCAATGCTGTCAAATCCCAAGATGTATTTCTGCCAATAATCCAGTCCTAAAATGGCCTGATAGTTGGCATCACCCAAGTCCGCCACGCTCACTTGTTCGACCGGCAATCCCAGCGCGGCTTCAACAAAAGTGTCAGAACCATAAGGCCACAGATAAATGTCTATTTCGGTGACGGCATTCCAACTGTGTGAGTTGGCATCATAGCCCAATTTCTGGGCAACGCCCGTGTCCAAAATAACACGATCCTTCAGAGTGGTGCCCAGCACCAGTTGGATTCCTTCATGCTCAAAATCAAAGCCAACCTCAGCACGGCTCCCGTTTTCTGCGCTACTGCTCGCCACAAAAGGAATGGCTATATCCGTAAAGCTTTGCTCCGGGGCCTCTTCATCTATTTGTCCTTCTACGTAACTATCGAATAACAAATGTGCCGACACACCACCGATAAGCGGCATAGAACCCACGCTCAAGCCAGCCGCCCCGGCCGGATCAAAGTTGAACTCCATCATGCTGATGCGCGGTTGCACACGAAGCATGGGCACATCCACCGTTGCGTTGCTTTCCAGATAGCCGGCCGGACGCGCATGGTAAAGACCAATAATACCATCGACGCCTTCCAGAGAGTGCCCAGCGAGTTTGGCATAATCTTGGCTATTAGCCGCCACGATCCGCAGGTTGTTCACCCCAAGCGTGTCAGCAAGAGCGGCAACACCAGTGAGTTTGTCTCCCAATACTCGCAATGTGACCGGTTCGCGGGTTTTGCTAATGAGCGCCGGCGAGATTTTGTCATCAAAAAGCACCATAGCACTTAGCGTGGTATCAACCAGCAAGTTAAGCGGTTGCCCACCCACCAACACGGATAGAGTAAACAATCCGCCGGCCGTTTGGGTTAACGGAAGCGTCTCTTCTTGCAACAGAGGATTCGGACTGACGGAAGTCTGTTTTTCCGCTTGATGATACATATAAACATCCGAACCGCCTTGGCCTCCCGGCCGTTGGGAATGAAAGACCATAAACTCGCCATCACCGCTGAAACTGGGGGCCGCCTCGTCAAACTCGGAATTCAGTCCGAGTACTTTTGTCGGTATTTCAGTGGGCCAATGAACCACAAAAATATCCCGATCATGGAGTCCCATTTGCGGATTAGTGCGGTTACTTTGAAAAGCGATCACGTTGCCATCCGGACTGATTGTCGAGGCCATCTCCTGATAGGGCGTATTGACTAGCTGGAATTGGTTGGTAGAAACAACCCGCTTTTCTTCCCGGCTATAGACAAACACATCCTTTTGGCCCCGGTTATCGCTCCCCGCCGTATCACGGTGGAAAGTAATAAATAACCCATTTTCACTGACAGAGGGATCATACTCATTTTGCTCGGTATTCAAACCCGGCAGATCAACCCGTTGCTCAGTCTCACGATCATATAAATAGATATCCGAACCGCCCACACCGTCGGGCCGTTCCGAACGAAATGCAATATAGCGGCCGTCACGGCTAATGTGTGGATTTCGCTCTAACTGAGCGGAGTTAGCCTGGATAGCAATCAATTGCTGATCAGTGGTGTCATACAGATAAATATCATAACTACCCAGCCCCCCATCGCGGTTGGAATGGAAAACAAGATAACGCCCATCACCACTAATGGCCGGATCGGCCTCATCTTGCGCCGTGTTCAAACCCGGCAACTCAACAAGACCTTTATCGCGTTGCCAAACGTAAATATCCCAAGCACCGAGACTACCGGGCCGGTTGGATTGGAAAACGATAGTATTACCGCTCTCATCGGCGGCCGGAAAACGATCATCTCCTATGGAATTTAACCCTGGCAACTCGACATAATCTTTGCTTAAGCTGGGCGTTTTGTCCTTAACGGCGTGTTTGAAATTGGGCCGATGTAGCATAGTGATAGTGCCATCTGGCCCCCCGCTTTGGAAATCCACCGAGGAAAAACCCACAACATAAGACTGCCAGCGTGAAATACCCAGTACGCCCTCAAATGCCACGCCCATGGTACTGTACGGGGCCACACTGATTTCTGAAACCCGGAATTTTGGATGTAAGCTGATAGTTTCACGAGGCCCAACCAAATTAAGTTCAATTTCCTCATCTTCAGGAATAGCCCAAGTTTTGGTGGCCGGATCATAGCCCAACGATTTTGCGACTTTGGTATCCAGTACCAGTTTGCTCACCGCACCGGTATCTAGCAAAATATCCAAGTGTTCATCATTGGCCTCGCCGTAACTGCTTTTGGCTCTAAAACGCACTTGTAGATCCGAATAACTGCGATTAACCGGATCAAAAGAATCAACAACGGAAAGGGTTTTGCTACGGAACAAATAGGCCGAATCGGCGCGATCCAAAATAGGCATTTTGCCAAAAGACAAGGTTGCTACGCCCACCGGCGGCAAATTGAGCTCAAACACATTCACGGAGGGTTCTAATGTTGCTAACGGCACATCAAGCAACACACGATCCATTTTAAAATTAAGCCCTTCAGTTCTCCGTAGCCCAATAATCCCGTCGGCACCCTTCGCCGTCAGGGACGGATCATTTTGAGAATCGGGCCTTTGTATCACCATGATACGCATGTCTTCATCAGAATAGGCACCGATTCGTACCGGGGCAATGGCTAAAAAACCCTCACGAGTGACGCTGGCGTATCCTTTGGAAATGTTTTCATCCGTAAAGCTAATGGGGAGACTTTGCCTTTTAATCCGGGTATTGGATGGGGCAATTTTATCCTCAAAAACCAACAGGGCATTGGATCCGGTGTCAACCAACAAATTAAATGTCTGATTGCCAATCTCCACCGGCAACAAAAATTGATTAGCACCGCCCCGCCGCAGAGTAAATAGGGTTTCGTTACCCGTATAGGCTGGGGGCCGTGTTTCCAAGCTACCTTTTATCGAAAGGGTATTGTCAGAACCGGCCGTCATCTTCACCGCATAAAAATAATCCTTGGCGGCGGTTTTTTCATTTAAAACAGCGACGGTATCGACGGTTAAATAGCTTGGCGTCTGGGGATCATCGAAGGTGGCATCCGGTGGGCTTATTGAGCCATCCGCTGCTGGCACGGGCGATATTCGCTCGGCACTCACCAACGCAAAATTAGAATGATCGGTTGTAGAACGCAGTTTAACCGTGTAATAATCACCGGTAAGCGTTCCCGATTCATCGACTACCCCTACCACTGGGATAGTTGCCATCTTCGTTGCGGGATCATAAGTGGCTTGTGCCCAAAGCAACGAAGGAAACATAAGTAAGGCCGCCAGTAATATTGGACTTAAGGCCCGACTTCTCAGTGACAAATGCAATAATTGACTCATAGTTAATTTACTGCCGTTTTTAGGGATGCAATTTCCCAACTCACCCCAATTTGGCAATCCCGTTGTAATCGCTTGAAAATAAAATATAATTTAAAACAAGTCATAGAAATTTTAGTAACTCATTGTTATATAAACTAATTTATAAAACGATTGCCAAATTGAGGCACCTATAAAAATTTTTGCGTACAATACACGTTTTGAGGAAAAAATGCCAATCAAAAAATTAGGAAACGATTGCCAGTTTCGCGCACCGAAACCGCACTAGTACAGTAAGGCGGAAGTTTCGATACCACCCACAACCAACAGCTAAAGCAGTTGTCTAAGAGCTCAAGTACCCTAAAGGGCACTAAAAGAGGTTAGTAGGCTTTAGCCTACTTAAGCTTTTAGACAACGGCTTTAGTCGTTGGCGTTGGGGTGGTATGAAGACTCAAGTACCCTGAAGGGCACTGCAAGAGGTTAGTAGGCTTTAGCCTACTTAAGCTTTTAGACAACGGCTTTAGCCGTTGGCGTTGGGGTGGTATCGAAACTTCCGCTTTCTTGCACTAGTGAGTCGTATCTACCACGACTTGCATTGAGCGAATATTTGCTCTTTTAAAGCGACCTGTGGCTTTGACTTTTTTGAGGACTTTTTTGGCCTCTCGCATCGTTTCACCTGCATAAACTGCCAGGAAATCGTATTTGTTATTGGTGTTGCTATACCACACCCCAGCCCCTAAACAACCGAACGTTGAGGTAAAAACTTTCCGCCGCGGAAATAATTTTTGGGTTGCCAAACGTTTTTTCTCACTAATACCGCTGCCACAGTCTTTGGTTGGATCATCGACGATTTTGACCTTGATACTTTTGAGCAAAATCGCATAAAATGGTCTTGAGTAATGTCTTGACATCCTTTCTAAGGCCGTATAGGAAAAAGTCAAATCATTCGCTTGAAATGACCAACCGTCAATGGTACAGGGAGAATTTGGGTTATGGCAGACCCGTTCTAGTGTGCGAATATCCGGTGTGATTTCCGGAATTTGGGGCGTTGGAAAACCGTTTCTTGGTGTGCAGGTATGGCAAATATCACCACTATCTGGCCCATGCCATTTCTTGTCATTTGGGTCAAAGTAAAACCCATCCTTTATGACCGGAATTGGAAAACCATTTCCCGCGGTACAAGTATGGCAGATGCCAGAAGAATCACGCCATTTCATGCGGTCTATATCAAAATATAAACCATCAGAACCCGTCTCTGCTAAAACCAAACTGTTTAGACTCGGAGCTAAACATAAAACCAGAGATAAACTATATAGCCGATTTCGCATTGGTTATTTTTCCTCAATTGTAGTAGTGAATGTGCCAGTCATTAGAGTTGATACCGATTTAAACTAAGTCATTGATTTTATTACAATCACTAAAATATTTATTCCATATAAATCAATAAGTTACACTTAATCGGTATAATGTCTATTATGCACGGTATTGAACACTCGGTTTGTTGCAACATTTACGCCCCGTAAGTGAATGATAAATTGTTATCTCGGCACTGGGGGCATTGACTGTGCGTCCAACGCACCTTTTTGATGTCGTTGTCGATTAAACTGTAAACGGGTGAAATTTGAACTTTTTGGATTCGTTGTTTCGGGAAATAGCGAGGCTCATTCCCGAACTGAAAGTCAGCGAACCAAATCATCGCGGTGTGCAGTATAATCACACACATTGCTTTTACAAGTTTCATTGCCTGATGGTTGCCTTCGATTTAGTGCTATTATTGTGCCAGCGACAGAAAATTGCTCCGTAACTACTTGTAATATAAGGCACTTGCTAAAAATAACACGATTAATTATAAGGCTGATTCAAGATGTCGAGCGTTCAAATTGCGAATAGATTGCGAATAGATTGCGAATAGAAACTTAAAGTTTGTTGATTTACCTGCTTTTATATTCGCAAACGTTGCGAATAAATTGCGAATAGATTGCTAATAGAAAGTACAACGAATTACGCGGATAAACGAATTAAAGTTTGGACTCATGCCAAAAGTTTGGACTGAAAACGGATCACTGAAAACGGTATAATGTACAAAGTACAACGAATTACGCGGATAAACGAATTAAAGTTTGGACTCCTGCCAAAAGCTTGGACTGAAAACGGATCACTGAAAACGGTATAATGTACAAAGTACAACGAATTACGCGGATAAACGAATTAAAGTTTGGACTCCTGCCAAAAGTTTGGACTGAAAACTGTACAAAGTACAACGAATTACGCGGATAAACGAATTAAAGTTTGCACCGTGGTTGCCAAACTCAAGTTTGAACGACTGCCAAACTCAAGCTCAAGCAAGTACAACGAATTACGCGGATAAACGAATTAAAGTTTGCACCGTGGTTACCAAACTCAAGTTCAAGCACTTAAATTTAATCGGTATAATAAAGTACACTTTTCGCCGATAAAAGTTAAAAGATTTAAGTGATCCTACATCTAATTCGTTTATCCGCGTAATTAGTTGTACTCTTTGCGCCGATAAAAGTTAAAATATTTAAGTGTTCCTACATATAATTCGTTTATCCGCGTAATTAGTTGTACTCTTTGCGCCGATAAAAGTTAAAATATTTAAGTGTTCCTACTGAAAACTGATCATTGAAAACTGAAAACTGATAACTGAAAACTGATAACTGATAACTGAAAAGATGAAAGCATTTTATATATTAATATTGATGACTGTAGTTGGACTAACCTTCTACGCTTTCCAATTCCTAGCCGTTTCTGAACAGGAAAAACCAGACACGACACCAGCGGATGAGCTTGTGATTCCATCACCGCGCCCAAAAATATCAGCCGTGACTTTTCCAATTCCCAAGCGTTTCTGCCAGAAAGTAACGGAAATTCCAAATGCCCAGTGCCAAATCCTGTTAGCACTTTATAACAGTACGAACGGAAAAAACTGGGAAGAAACCCCATTTAACCAGTGGGGCGTGACAAATACGCCGTGTCAATGGTGGGGCATAACATGCCGAAAGGGAAAAGTTATCACTATTAATCTGCGCTACCAAAGATTAAAAGGGCAGCTCCCGGATTTAAGTGCGTTGCACTCTTTGCAAAGGCTCGATTTGTCCAGTAACCAACTAAAAGGTTCTATCCCAGATTTAAGTCGCTTGAGCCATTTACAAGAATTTGATTTGTCAGGCAATCAATTCAATATGACTTTTCCGATTCCCAAAACGTTCTGTCAAAGGGTGACAGATATTCCCAGTACCCAGTGTCAAACCCTTGTCGCGCTCTATAATAAGACTAATGGAAAGGACTGGAAAAATATTCCCAGAGGAACGGAGACAAGTACACCTTGTCAGTGGTGGGGAATCCGCTGCGAAGGCGGAAATGTCGTCGCGGTTGATCTCGCTGAAAATAATTTGAGGGGTGATTTTCCGGATTTAACGGCTTTAACCAATTTGCGGACACTTGATTTGTCCGTCAACCAGTTGAGCGGTTCTGTTCCTGATTTAAGTCGCTTAGTCAGCTTAGCGCGTTTTAATTTAGCCGGCAATCAACTTATTCTCAATAAACCCTTTAATAGTTGTCAAAAGGTAAAGGAGATTCCAAGTACTGAGTGCCAAGCCCTGGTAGATTTATATAACCAGGCGAATGGAAAAGATTGGGCAGATGCACTTCAAAATAATTGGGGATTGACAAACACGCCCTGTAGATGGAAGGGGCTCGAATGTCGAGAGGGGCATGTCATCAGCATTGAAAGGAATTACAAAGACTTAAAAGGAGTGATGCCGGATTCAAGCCGCTTAACTCATTTGAAGAAAGTTTACTTGGATGAACCGCCCTTATATGGACACCAAGCCAAACCCACTTTCCCCATTCCCAAGACTTTCTGTCAAAAGGTGACGACAATTCCACAGGCTGAGTGCCAAGCCTTGGTAGACTTTTATAACCAGACAGATGGCAAATACTGGGAAACGATGCATGCCAATAATTGGGGAGTCACGAACACGCCCTGTCAATGGGAAGGCATCAAATGTCAAGATGGAAACGTCATCGGCATTAACCTATACTCTAAAGGAGTGGAAGGTGTCATTCCAGACTTAAGCCGTTTAACTCGTTTAAAGGCACTCAAGATATACCACAAAAACGAACTTAACGTGGCTTTTCCAATCCCTAATGGCTTCTGTCATAAAGTGACGGAACTTCCAAAGGCTGAGTGCCAAGCCCTTGTCGCTCTCTATAACCAAACGAATGGAAAGGACTGGAAAGACACGCCTGATAATCTTTGGGGATTAACAGCGATGCCATGTAAATGGAAGGGCGTAAAATGTAAAGAGGGCCATGTAGTCAGTCTTGATCGCTCCAACCTCAAAGGCTTAATCCCTGATTTAAGCCGTTTAACTCGTTTAAAGGAACTCAATTTATACCACAAAAACAAACTCAACGTGGCTTTTCCAATCCCTAATGACTTCTGTGAGAAAGTGACGGAACTTCCAAAGGCTGAGTGCCAAACCCTTCTCGCTCTCTATAACCAAACGAATGGAAAAGACTGGAAAGATACGCCTAAAAATAATTGGGGTATTACACGGCCCTGTTTGTGGGAAGGGGTAAAATGTCGAGAAGGGAATGTCATCAGCATTAAGCTGTTTTACAACGGGTTAAAAGGCGTTATTCCTGATTTAGGCCGTTTAACACGTTTAGAAAAACTCGATTTATACTACGGAAATGAACTCAACGTGAGTTTCCCCATTTCCAAGACTGTCTGTCAGAATGTCACGGAAATTCCAACGACTCAGTGCCAAACCCTGATAGACTTCTATAACAGTACCAATGGAAAAGGCTGGGCAGATACACCTTCCAACAATTGGGGATTGACGAAAAAGCCCTGTCAATGGCAGGGCGTAGAATGTCGAGGTGGGAATGTCATCGCTCTTGAACAATCCTTCAACGGGTTAAAAGGTATTGTCCCTGATTTAAGCCACTTAACCCATTTGGAGAATATAGATTTATTGGGAAACCAACTCAAAGCGACTTTCCCAATTTCCAAGACAGTCTGTCAGACTGTCACGGAAATTCCAACGACTCAGTGCCAAACCCTGATAAACTTCTATAACAGTACCAATGGAAAAGGCTGGACAGATACGCCTTCCAACAATTGGGGATTGACTAAAATGCCCTGTCAATGGAAAGGCGTAGAATGTCTATACGGGAATGTCATCGCTCTAAAACAATCCTTCAACGGGTTAAAAGGTGTTGTCCCTGATTTAAGCCACTTAACCCATTTGGAGAATATCGATTTATTGGGAAACCAACTCAAAGCGACTTTCCCAATTTCCAAGACAGTCTGTCAGAATGTCACGGAAATTCCAACGACTCAGTGCCAAGCTCTGATAGACTTCTATAACAGTACCAATGGAAAAGACTGGACAGATACGCCTTCCAACAATTGGGGATTGACCAAAATGCCCTGTCAATGGCAGGGCGTAGAATGTCGATACGGGAATGTCATCAGCATTAAGCGGTTCAACGTCGGATTAAAAGGAATCCTTCCGGATTTAAGCCGTTTAACCCGTTTGGAACAACTCTATTTGTATAATAACCAACTGAGTGGCTCCATTCATAATTTAAGTGATTTAACCCATTTGAAGGTTGTCAGTTTATCAGGAAACAAGCTGAGCGGTTCTATTCCGGATTTAAGTGCGTTAATTAATTTGAAGCAAGTCAATTTGTCTAAAAACAAACTCAGTGGTTCGATTCCGGATTTAAGCCGCTTAACCCGTTTGGAAGAACTTTATTTGTACAAAAACCAACTGGGTGGTTCCATTCCGAATTTAAGTACTTTGAGCAACTTGAAGATTCTCAGTTTGTCCAATAATAAACTGAGTGGTTCGATTCCGGATTTAAGCCGCTTAACCCGTTTGGAAGAACTCTATTTGTATAATAACCAACTGAGTGGTTCCATTCCGAATTTAAGTACTTTGAGCAACTTGAAGATTCTCAGTTTGTCCAATAATAAACTGAGTGGTTCGATTCCGGATTTAAGTGCGTTAATTAATTTGAAGCTGCTCAATTTGTCTAAAAACAAACTCAGCGGTTCCATTCCGAATTTAAGCAAGTTAATCCATTTGGAAGAGTTGGCTTTGGCTGAAAACAAACTAAGCGGTTCTATTCCAAAGTTAAGTGCTTTAACTCAGTTAAAGAAACTTCAGTTGTACAATAACCAACTGAGTGGTTCTATCCCAGAGTTAAGCCAATTAGTCCATTTGGAAGGATTAGCGCTGGCTGAAAACCAATTAAGCGGTTCTATTCCAGCGTTAAGTGCTTTAACTCAGCTTAAGAAAATATATTTGTACAAAAACAAACTAACGGGTTCTATTCCAGAGTTAAGCCAATTAATCCATTTGGAAGAATTAGCACTGGCTGAAAATCAATTAAGCGGTTCTATTCCGGCGTTAAGTGCTTTAACTCAGTTGAATAAACTTTATTTGTACAAAAACAAACTGAGTGGTGCCATTCCGAATTTAAGTGCTTTGGGCAACCTGAATATTCTCAGTTTGTACAATAATAAACTGAGTGGCACCATTCATAATTTAAGTGCTTTGGGCAACCTGAAGATTCTCAATTTGTCCACTAATAAACTGAGTGGCTCAGTTTCTCATTTAAATCAATTAATCCATTTGGAAATAATTGATTTATCTAATAACAAACTAAGCGATTCTATTCCTGATTTAACGGCTTTAACCAAGTTGAAGTCCCTCGATTTGACCAACAACAACTTGAAAGGGGCCATTCCTGATAAATTAGGCGATTGTGTCAAAAGAAAACCGTTGTTCTGTCAGAAGTAATAGAGGTCAGCCAAAGCGGCAAGCGTTGGATTTCAGCCAATAATTTATGGCCTAACAGAGATTTTGGCGCTGGTTTGGGGGCCATAAAAATTAAAGTACGGCCTTACAAACGACAAGGATTGAATAATCCCAAGAAATCCTTGCGGCGCATTCCCATTTTCACGGACAAGTACAACGGATACGCGAAAAAAACGGATAAAAAGACCATATTCACCCTGATGTCTTGTGATTCATTCTCCACTATTTATAAAAGTTGCCGCTATTTATCTATCGGTGCGAATAATTCCAACAGAGCCTTATCCGTTTCGGAAAGCGTATCCGTTGTACTTAACTGTCCGTGAAAATTAACTGTCCGTGAAAATGGGAATGCGCCCACAAGAATTGGGTATAGCCAACGATAAATCCCGGCTTATATCCAATCCTTGTAGTTAATGAGATTTGGGCGCTGGTTTGGGGGCCATAAAATACTTACGTCGGCAAAAGTACAGCGAAGCGAAACTTTTGCCGACGTGAATGTTTTCAAATTAAAGACTGGCCTTACAAACGACAAGGATTGGGCAATACCAAGCAAGAAGAACAGCCCCAACGGGGCGATATTAATATAGCCAGGGGCACCGCCCCTGGAACTTTGGTGCGAAATTAATTACAGCCCCAACGGGGCGATATTAATATAGCCAGGGGCACCGCCCCTAGCTTTGGTGCGAGACTTATACTGGGATGGTGAAAAAAAATTTCAGAAGGCACCTAAACTTGATCCTATTTTTATTCCGCTATGATTACTTTTTTAATATAAACAATCAGTTAAAGAATAGTGTTTTCGTTAACAATTCACAATTCACAATTCACAATTCACAATTCACAATTTCAGGCAAAAGTTTCGCGGAGCGAAACTTTTGCCTGAAACACAATTTTCACCAGCCCAGACTTATACCGGGCAACGCCCCAGAAAAGCCCCAACGGAGCGATATTAATATAGCCAGGGGCACCGCCCCTAGCTTTGGTGCGAGGATTAATATAGCCAGGGGCAACGCCCCTGGCTTTGGTGCGAAGATTAATATAGCCAGGGGCAACGCCCCTGGAACTTTGGTGCTCCAGGATAAGATTAGTGTGCCGCAGAATTCGTTAACTAGAAAAGGGATTGAGTGAGTTCTGTGGAAGGTAAAAAGTTACTAATAAGCACTTCTTGATTTAACACGCGCTCCTTGCCAGTTTTTTTAGATTTCATGCCAGAATAAGAAGTCACTGGCTTAATCTGATACGGAGCGTATAAACGATGAACTTCTGGTACATCATAAGAAGATAAAATCCACTGGCACTGAGTTTGACTTAGGCGGTGGGCAAGTTTTTGGTGTTCTTCCCAACTTCGCATGTTATAAACGTAGTTACATCCGTTATTAGGATAAGGCGGATCAAGGTACATGACGACATTAGAACGATCATATTTGTCAAGACATTCTTGCCAACCCAGATTTTCAATAATAACGGTACTCAACCGGTCGTAAATGGGATTAATACGTTTTTCCAAGGTTTTCAAGGCACCAATTAACCGATTACCATGTCCACCATCTTGGATACTGGTTTGAAAGCGGGGATAATTTAATTCACCACCCCATCCTGCCATTAATAGATAATAAAAACGATGCGCTCGTTGGACATCCGTTAACGTGGTTAAATCGATCTGAACCAATCTCTCAAATTCGGCTCTTGATACCAGTTCCCATTTAAACGAAGCCATAAATTCTTGCGGTTTTTCTCTTATCACTCGAAAAAAGTTAATAAGTTCTTGGTCAATATCATTGATGATTTCAACATCACTAGGCGGCTTAGCAAAAAGTACCCATGCACCGCCAGCGAATAATTCAACATAGCAAGTATGCGGCGGCAGCAAAGCGACAATTTGTTTCCGCAAACGAGATTTACCGCCCACCCATCTGATTGGACTATTAAGCATTTTGTAACTGTCATTCATAGTATAGTGATAGTACAACGGATTTTGGGAATAAACGGATTTTTAATCACAGTTCAGTGAACAGGAATCCAAACTTTAGTTTGGCAGTCGTCGTTTGGCAGGAGTCCAAACTTTAGTTTGGCTGGTAAATAATTTCCCGGTTGGATAATTGATTTGTTCATTTTTTTAATGTGCTTTCACAAAAACAAAGGTTTTGTCAAGCTAGCGGTTTTTTTGAGGGCCATGTTGTGAAATTGAATCACTTAATTTGAGTGATGGCTCTTGATTGAAACAACAGTAGGACAGACACACCTGAAAAAAAACGGGTTAACCCGAAGCTTTTCTGGAAATCCTCGCGTCATTGCAGAATTTTTGTTTTTTTAAATTTCGATGTAATATATGGATGAGTCTGACTTTGATGAACCATTACCACTTTTGGTTGAGTGGTGACTTATGAAGCCGTTTTTCTAGTTGAGCGAATTTCTCTATATGAACCAAACCTCAAAAAAGGTGTTTTCGGATACTAAATAACCCCACAAGCTAAAGCCAAAGCGGCAAGCGTTGGACTCCAGCCAATAAAACGGTTATTCTGTAATAAATAGACGTTAGCCAAAGCCTGAAGCTTTGGATTCCCGCTAAAGCAAGCGATTGTGTCAAAATAAAACCGTCATTCCGTAATGTAACAAATAGAGGTTAGCCAAAGCCTGAGGCTTTGGACTCCAGCTAAAGCAAGCGATTGTGTCAAAATAAAACCGTTGTTTTGTAAATACAAGTAAACATCCAAAGCGGCAAGCTTTGGACTCCAGCTAAAGCAAGCGATTGTGTCAAAATAAAACCGTTATTCTGTAATAAATAAACGTTAGCCAAAGCTGAAGCTTTGGACTCCAGCTAAAGCTAAAGTCAAAGCTTTGGACTCCTGCTAAAGGTAATCAAAGCCCATTTTGTGACGGGGTTCATTTTTCATTTTTCATTCCGAAAAGGGATTGAGTGAGTTCTGTGGAGGGTAAAAAGTTACTAATAAGCACTTCTTGATTTAACACGCGCTCCTTGCTTTTAGATTTCATGCCAGAATAAGAAGTCACTGGCTTAATCTGATACGGAGCATATAAACGGTGAACTTCTGGGACATCATAAGTGATAGTACAACGGATTTGGGGAGTCAACGAAATTTTTCTAGGCCTTATGGTGGACAAATACTACCCGGTGTTGATGCACAATGGATATCAGAAGTATTTAAATTATCTAAGTACAGGACAAAAAAACTAAGGATAAATCCCTGCTTATATGCAATCCTTGTAGTTATTGAGATTTAGGCACTGGTTTGGGGGCCACAAAACGAAGTTTTCAAATTAAAGACTGGCCTTACAAACGAGAAGAATTGGGATAAAACTGCGGATAAATCCGCAGCATTATCCAATCCTTGTAGTACCCCACAACATTTTATCAAAAGGTCATTTTACAATGTCAGTACCTGCCGAAAAACTCATGACTTTTGAAGAATATCTATTTTATGACGATGGCACCGATAACCGTTATGAATTGGTTGATGGAGAACTGGTACAAATGACTTTACCTACTGTGAGACACGCTTTGATTGCTGATTTTGTCCTTGAAGTGTTAAAAAACGAAATCAGACGTTTGAATAAGCCTTGGGTATGCCTACAAGAAATCGGCGTCAGAACAGGCATTCGTAAATCGCGTGTAACAGATGTTTGTGTCCTAACTACCGAACAGGTGAAAGAAATGATGAATGAATCGGCTGTTTTCGACACCTCGCCCATTTTAGCAGTAGAAGTTGTGAGTCCAGACTCTGTTCGACGCGATTATCGCCATAAACGTTCCGAGTATGCCACATTAGGCATCCCGGAATATTGGATTGTTGACGCATTTGAAACCAAAGTGTCCGTATTGTTGCTAGAAGACGGCCTTTATGAAGAAACGGTTTTTACCGACAAACAGAAGATTATATCGCCAACCTTTGCTGAACTTTCTCTCACGGTTGAACAACTCTTTGCCTTTGGAAAGTTCTAGGGGCGTTGCCTCTAGCTTTAATAATACGCCCTGCTCATAGAGGTTAACAAGTAGAGCCACTATGGTGCGAGACTAATACCGGGCAACGCCCCTTTCTAGCCCCTTTGGTGCGATATCAATATAGCCAAGGGCATCGCCCCAGGAGTCGGCCAACTTTAGTTTGGCAGGACTCTTAAATTAAAATCATAGTGATAGTACAACGGATTTGGGGAGTAAACGGATTTTTTCTAGGCCTTATGGTGGACAAATACTACCTGGTGTTGAAGCACAAAGGATATCAGAAGTATTTAAATTATCTAAGTACAGGAAAAAAAAATCCTTGCTTATATTCAATCCTTGTAGTTATTGAGATTTTGGCGCGGGTTTGGGGGCCATAAAATACGTTGAAAGTTTTCAAATTAAAGTACGGCCTAACAAACGACAAGGATTGAGTATAACCAACGAAAAATCCGCAGCATTATGCAATCCTTGTAGCTATTGAGATTTAGGCGCGGGTTTGGGGGCCATAAAATACGTTGAAAGTTTTCAAATTAAAGTACGGCCTAACAAACGACAAGGATTGAGTATAACCAACGAAAAATCCGCAGCATTATGCAATCCTTGTAGCTATTGAGATTTAGGCGCGGGTTTGGGGGCCATAAAATACGTTGAAAGTTTTCAAATTAAAGTACGGCCTAACAAACGACAAGGATTGAGTATAACCAACGAAAAATCCGCAGCATTATGCAATCCTTGTAGTTATTGAGATTTAGGCACTGGTTTGGGGGCCATAAAAGACTTTGAAAGTTTTCAAATTAAAGTACGGCCCTACAAACGACAAGGATTAAGTATAACCAAAAAAAATCCCTGCTTATATCCAATCCTTGTAGGTTTTACCCTTGTTGAAGTTTTGGAATCCAAGTGGCATCTCCAAACACGACAAACGGTGCCCAATAATACGGCCGTTTATATTTTTTACCTTCTTCACCACGCAACATTCGCAGTTTAATCGCACGTAGGGCCGCGGCAGGTTTTTGTATATCTTTGAGTTGTTTAAAAAAAACCGACACTCAGCGTTTTCGCTGAAAAGGATTCAACTGACCAAAGTGTTACCGCAATCGCGGGAGTGCCCGCGTACATGAACGCTCTGGTGAGTCCCATTACGCCTTCACCACGTTGTCGTTTACCACTGCCCGTGTTGCAAGCTGATAGGGCCACTAATTGGGCATTCAGTTGTAGCCCAAAAACCTCGGCCATTGTCAGGTAGCCCTCGGTGTCTGGATAGGAGAGGACTAAGGCGGGCTGAGTCATATAATCAACTTCGCCAGGGAGAATGCCGTGTGTGGCAAATAAAATATATTGATAGTCGTCTAAGCGGTTTTTGTCATTCAATTGAAAAACCGTAGGGCGAGAGGCCGCCTCGCGCAGTTGTAACGGTTCGCTGTGTTTGGGCGCGTTGAACAGCGTAGCTATTTCTCTCGCTTCGTCTTCTGTTTCGGGCAAGGGTGCAAAATCACCGCCCCGAAGTAAAACCTCGGCGGTTGGTTTGGCTAAAACTTCCGAGGTTTTAGAAGCCTCTGAGGTTTTTTTGGCCTCATAAACCGGATTGGCAAACGCTAAAAACGGATAAGAGGCCGTGTCTTGTCCGTGTTGTTGGGCTTCGCGCAAGGTTTTGAGCAAGGAGGCCGATGACAGGTAAGCGATGGGCACGTCTTCTATTAAATAATGGACACACCCTTTGCATCCCTTCTCAAGAACACACCCCTTGCATCCTTTTTCAACAGGGGAGTTGGCTAACTCATTGGTATTGCTGGGTGATTGAGTCACGAGCGTTTCAAACGGTAAAGCATACAACGGCCCAGTTGGTACCACGTAAGCGGTGCGCGGTGCTGTCAATAGAGGGCGTATTTTTTCTGGGATAAGTTGGGTGTACAAGTCATGGCTGGCTTGAATAAAGGGGTCTTTGCGTTCACGTTTTTTGCGTCGGCGAATTTTGGCACCCCGCGTGTTATCATCTGTTCCAATCAAGGCTCGCAATTGAGCCACCTTTTTTTCAAGGGCCGATTCGCCTAGTGGCAAATTGAACATTTGGAAGGTTTTTTGGCCGGTTTGACTGGTTTGGCTGGTTTGACTGGTTTGACTGGTTTGGCTGGTTTGCCCTATTACCCACAGTATCGTGTTGTGTTTCATCACGCTATAAACCAACATTAATTCATCTGGATATAAGACTTGTTGCATCTCGGCAAGAGTTGTCGGTTCGGGATATTTGAGGGCGTAGTAGTCAGGAAAGCGAGTTTGTAGTTCTTCTTTAAGGGCCTTTTGGGCCGCAAGCAGTTCTACACGGCGCATTTGTTCTTGCGCGGTGTACACACTCGTTATCACCGGTTCAGCTTGCTGAATAATCATCTCCTGATCCGCTTCACTGAAGCAGTCTAGCAGAGAAACACGAGGCTCTAACTCTAAACACTGAGATAAGTCCAAGCTGAGTCTCACGATGTCAGATAATTGGCTAACAGGAATAGTCTCTACCAGCCTGTTAAAGGGCGGTGATTTCAATTCAGGCAAAGGCTTGGGAGGTTCCTTATGGTGAGGAAGCGTTGTATTATCATGCGGAGGCGTTGTCTCACCGGGCGAAGTCGGGGAAGAATCGGGATCATCGGTTCTTTTTCCAGCTTTTCCCAGCATTTCTGCGATATTTCCTACGAGTTGTCCTATGCCGGTTTTGATGAGATCGTCAGATAATATCTCTTGAGAAAAACGCATAGAATATAGAAAATAACGGTTTATGCCAGAGATGATACCCGGCCAATTCTGGCTAACGTTATGAATGGGCTTTGATTCCGAAACCCATTCAGAAACCTGAGACGGCTCTGTCTTCGCGGACAGATTTTGAATAAAAGCCGAACTGTCAAGACGCACCGTTATACCAAACAAGGTTTTACCTTGAAAGGCCTCAGAGTAAGACTGTAACCGACGAAGCTCATCACTGTTTAGCGGTGTTCCGTTGCTAAGTCTCTCTTTCAACGGGCCCTCTATCATAGAAAACAGAGAACCCCATACATTGTCTACCATTTGACCCACGATTTTCTGTTTTATATCCTTAGCTATTGTATGGATACTGATTGCATCAATACGTTGGCGGGCCTGCGCCAGTTGTTCAGCTACTTCGGTTTCGCGCCGGAGAATGTCAGCGGGTATACCAGCAAAACGCTTAGCACCACTTTGGCCCATTTCTTCGAGAAAAAGACGGCCTTGTTTATGCTCAAAGGTTTCTAGCGCGGTGCGCTCATACCCTTTATCAGGATGTTTGTCGTGAAGTGCTTGCAACAACGTGATATATTCATCGTAGACAAACAACTTATCTTGCATACAATTTTTGTTGTTTTTCTGTTAGCCCGCTGCGTAATTTTTCAAGGTTATCGAGGGCGTGCTCATAGTAACTAATAACAGTGTCGGGTTGACTCAGGTGAATATTAAGGCCAGTTTTAAGAACAGCCAGTTCACGTTGTGATTTCCAAGCCGTGCTGACACCAAGGGTGTCTTGAATTAAAACACTTTCTTGAAAGGCCGTTTGGGCTTTTTGAGAATCACCCAATTTTTTATAAAGCTGTCCAAGCTGATTAAGGTGAATCGCAATGAGGTGTTTAGCACCAATCGCACGCGCTATCGCTAAAGCTTGCTGTAAATCGTCTTCGGCTTGTTGATGTTGTTCCAATTCACCAGACACTCGGCCGATGATGCCCAAGTATTGACTTTTCAGGTATTTATTTTCCGTGCGCTGGGCGACTTCCAAGGCTTGCTGAAGATAATACAAGGCTCGCCGCTGTTGTTCCAGACGGTTGTACATGGAGCCAAGATTACCCAGACTGTTACCTTGATGATAAATGCTCACCTCTTGTTCTTTTCTCGCCAGATTCAAGGCAGTCCATAAATAATCCTCTGCTTGTCGGTATTGTTCCAAGTTCACATACACATCGCCGATATGGTTTAGGGAAGTCACTACTTTGTGTTTGTTACCACTGTCGCGGGCTAATTCCAAGGCAGGCTGGAAATGATCCAAAGCGTGTTGATATTGTCCCAACTGATGGTACACCACGCCAATGTTGCCTAGCTGGGCCGTTATCTCGTGTAAATCATTGATTTTATAGGCCATCGCTAAGGCAGGCTGAAAATAGTCATGCAAGGCTTTTTGGTATTCTCCTTGTTTTTCATAAACCATACCAAGGCTGCCAAGAAACCGCACGATAAACCTGTCATCATTGGTTTGACGTGCAAGATTAAGCCCTTGCTCAGCCTTTTTTAACGCGGTTGCGTAGTCAAACGCATTATAAGCTTGGTTGCCTTGTTGCAGAAACCGCTTTAGCAACGGAGACTCGTTGATATTAGCCTCTTGAACGTTGCCTAAATCAAAAACGACAACAACCCCAAGAACCAAGAAGAGGACTCCTATCGATATTAACAAAACCTTTTTGACAGATTTCATCCGTTTTTCTCCTCTTGGAGTCCAAAGCTTCAGCTTTGGCAGTTGGAATCCAAAGCTTTATTGTCGTTTGTAGTTTGTAGTTTGTAGTTTGTAGTAGGCGATTTATCGCCTTTGTCGTTTGGATAAAAATATCTAACAATAATAACTACAAGGATTGTATGCTTATGAAGGGATTTTAGAAACTAATATACTCAAGAAGGAAACAAATTTTCAGGCAAAAGTACAGCGAAGCGAAACTTTTGCACTTTTTTAGAAACCTTTCATAACTTAAGTAACTACCGAAAAGCCCCTTTGGTACGACGAGATTAATATAGCTTGGGGCAACGCCCCAGGAAATCCTAACGAGTTTATTTTCCAAAGAAAGCTTCGATTTTATCAAGCTAAAATTTTATTGAATTTGTTCATTCTTTCATCTAAACGAAGAAATCCGTTTTTATATACAATCCTTGTAGTTATTATTTGGGCGCACGAAAAAACGTGATCATCGAGTTTAATAATACGCCTTATATATATTAACCCGTCATAAAAATCTATGACCATCTTGAGTATATCTGTCGCTCTCTTTTAACTAGTATAACAGTGTTAACGCTATATCAAGTGGGTTTATCCATATAGGGTTGAACTATTTGACGAATTTGCCTGATTTTAAACTTGTCAGCCAATTGTTGAATATGTTGAGCAAATGCTTGCAAATCGTCATGTTCAAGCAGTTGAGCTATATAGTCTTGAATAGCGGTAATATCACCTCTCAGGGTTAACTCAAACAGTGTTGCGGCTTGTTCAGCAGAAGGGCCCTTTCCGGGTGCCGGGCTAGGCGCAAGATTGGCGTGATTTTCTTGAACAGATTCCGTTGTGCCTTCATAAATCCATGTTAAGTCCAAGTGCTGTTGTAATTTTTCCAACAGCACTTTGTGAACAATGGGTTTGGCAATAAAATCCGTACAACCGGCTTCTAGGCATTGCTGTTGGTTCGAATTAAAAACGCTGGCTGAGAAAGCAATTATCACGGTATCGAAGAACTCAGCTCTTTTCCGCAATTTTTGAGTGGCTTCTACACCATCCATGATAGGCATGATGGTGTCTATCATAATCACATCAGGGCGACTGATTAAAGCCTTGTCTATTGCTTCCTGTCCATTTTCGGCTTCTATGATTTCAAAACCGAGAGGTTTTAAAAACTTAACGACGACAGCACGGTTTTCCCATTTGTCATCAACCACTAAAATTTTGCGTGGTGAGCCTTCAAAGCCAATAATAATCGGTTCGGCGGACATTGACTGAACGGTGCTGACGGCTGGCAAATCCAACAGCGTCCAAAAGGTGCTACCTTGCCCTAAAGTACTCTCAACTTGTAGCTCGCTCCCCATTATTTCAACCAATTGCTTGGTGATAGCCAAACCCAACCCGCTGCCTGGCTCCTTGTGATTGGGATCACCTATTTGCAGGAAAGGCTTAAAAATGTGCTCAAGTTCTTCGGGCGCAATGCCAATCCCAGTATCTTCTACCTGAAAACGAATTTTCCCGTCCAAATACGTCACTTGGAAAGTGACACCTCCGTGTTTGGTGAACTTGACGGCATTACTCAGTAAGCTGATAATAATTTGCCGTAATCTTTTCTCATCGGCATGAACGCGCTGCGGAATCGGTGAAAGCCGTTGATAATTAAAGGCAATGTTTTTTTGTTGGGCATGCAGTTGAAATAACTCAGTGGTGCTGTCTAGCAGTGCTTTCAAAGAGAAATCATTGGGATTAAGTTCTAGGTGCCCGGCTTCAATTTTAGACAGTTCTAAAATGTCGTTAATCAGGGTTAACAAATATTCACCACAACGGTGGATAATCTCTATACCTTGTTGCTGTTCGGCGTTTAGGCAATTATCCTGCCGAAAAAGTTGTGTATAGCCTAAAATGCCATTAAGCGGGGTGCGTAACTCATGGCTCATACTGGCTAGAAAAGCGTTCTTGGTACGATTGGCTGCTTCAGCGGCTTGATAGGCTTGTTTCAGTTGTTCAATCGTTTGCTTAAGTTCTTCTTTTGCCGCTTTGAGTTCAAGGTGCGTATTAACACGAGTTATCAACTCTTTATGATTGAACGGTTTGGTGACATAATCCACTGCACCCAGTTCCAAACCGTGAATCACATTCTCTTTTTCGGTTTTAGCAGACAGAAAAATCACAGGAATATCTTTTGTAGCCACATTTTGCTTCAACTGTTGGCACACTTCAAAGCCATTCATGCCAGGCATCATAATATCCAGCAAAATGAGATCTGGAGGTCTTTGCTTGATTGAATTCAAGGCTTTAGCACCATTGGTGGCAAAAGCTAACATACAGTCGTTTTGCTTCAGTATACTCCCCAACATTTTCAGGTTTTCGGGATGATCATCGACGACTAAAACCAATTGTCTGTTCTTATTGCTCATCGTTGTTTCCTTGCCGTTTGTTTGTAGTAGGCGATTTATCGCCTTTTCAGTTTGTAGTAGACTATTTATCGCCTTTTCAGTTTGTAGTAGACTATTTATCGCCTTTTTGGACGAACCAATGTCACCGCCTAACTGGCCCTAAAACGATAAACCCACCCCACCTCGACAAATCCTCAAAAGGCCGCTTTGAATCACGAAGTGCATAGTTTATTCTTTTATTGATTTCTATACAACAGGCATCTGTTATTTTTAAGTTCAAGTCGTATCTCAGTGCTTTAAAATCCTCGTTAGTCATTTCCCGTAAGGTTGGCAGTTGGAGTCCAAAGCTTTAGCTTTGGTGAAAGTACCTACAATATCTAGTACAGCGAATTTGGAAATTAACGAATTATTTGCTAAGAGGCTTTTCTATTCCTTTTCTGTGAAAGTACCCACAATATCTAGTACAACGGATACGCGAAATAAACGGATTTTCATAGTCGGGGGTGGCTAAATAAACTTAGCCATGACAATTTATTTATCAATCAAAGTACTCTGTTTTCAATGACTTAAAGAAAACTGCTCGGTGGTAAGGGATGGCTAGGGGAATGGTGGGCAACACATTGGGGGGCAATTGGGATAATTTTTTTTTTTATATTCCTTAGTTGGAGTCCAAAGCTTTAGCTTTGGCGCGGTTTCAGTCCAAAACTTCAGCTTTGGCTTTAGTTGGAGTCCAAAACTTAAACTTTGGCGCGGATTCCGTCCAAAACTTCAACTTTGGCTTTAGTTGGAGTCCAAAGCTTTAGCTTTGGCTTATTCGGCCGTTCGCCACGCTTGCCAATTGTAGTAGTTTGTCTAATTCCGCGTCCAACGACGCTGATGTTTTGGAGTCTTCGTCCAAAGCTGAAGCTTTGGACTCCAGTGTCGCTTTGGAGTCCAGTGTTGCTTTGGAGTCCAACAGTGCTTTGGAGTCCAACGACGTTGACGTTTTGGTGTCTTCGTCCAAAGCGGATGTTACCGCTTAACTTGCCCTAAAACGATAAACCCGCCCCACATCGACAAATCTTTAAAAGGCCGCTTTTCATCAAAAGGCCGCTTTGAGTCATCAGATGCGTTCGTCATTCTTTTATTGATTTTTTTACCACAGGCATTTGTTTTTGAATTCAATTTTAAGTCGTCTCTCAGTTTTTTCAAGTCCCCGTTAGTCATTTTCCGCAAGGCCTTCCGCGCTTGGGTGGCGACTTGGTGCCACGGTAAGTCTGGCTTTGCGTTGGCAATCTGGTGGAAGTGGTAGTTAAAACAGAGGGCTGCTATGTCATTGTATGCCCAGAGTGTGCCAACAACGGTTTTGGCGCCAGCGGCCGCTAAGGTGGGCCCTATTCCAACCGGTGTTAATAAGTCTTCGGTGTCTTTGCCGGTTAGGTTGGATTCACAGGCCGAGAGCATGATGAGTTGGGCCGAGGTTTGGATGGCGGTTATTGCCCATAAGGGTAAATAGCGACCGTAATCTAGGGTTAAGTAACTGTTTTTTGGCGATTTGTCGTCAAATTGGCCGTGGGTGACTAAGTGGGCATGGCTGGTGTTTGCCAACTGAGACAGGGCCTTAAATACTGAGGTACAGGGCGCTTCTGGGGTGGTGTTGTAGTAGTTGGCAACCCATTGGGCCTCTTGGGGTATACATTTGGCTTCACCGCTGGGCCCGCAAACAACCCACCAAGCTTCCTGAGGATGGGACGGGTTTGCAGCGCGTTGAGCGGTGGTGTGTTTAAACCAGTGAGCCAGACTGACTTCTCGTACCAGTAACTCTTCCAACGGTTCTAAGGTTTCCCAAGGGAGTTGCCCTAACGGAGCCGGGAATATGATGGTGAGTTGTTCAAGTTGTTGTTGTGTCGCCCAGTGGTTGAGGGTGTTGGCTAGTTGCGTGACGGGGGCCGATTGCATGACTTCTTCCCAAGCTTTTTGTAGGAGTTTATCCCAATCCTTAGGTTTTTTCTGACTTCTCAATAGATTTAACCCGTCGGCCCATTGTTTCATCAGGCCGTCGGCCGATGTCCAATTGGATTGTTGGGCACACTCCTCTGGGAGTTCGCGTAGTTCTAGGCAGTGTTGATCTAGCCATAAGACGCGCAAGCGTTGGTGTGTGGGGTCAAAGAAGGGTTGGAGTAGGGCTTCTTTGGCACCCAGGTGGTTTTGACACTGTTTGGCGGTGAGCGGTTTGGAGAGCCAACCGCCGATTTGGTTTAGCCAAGTTTCTAAAGGCGGCCACATTTCTTGGGCTGTGGGTTGATGGCCGTCACTTAACCAGCTGATACTTTGCTCTAAATCCTTCCAGAGTTGTTTGCCCAAGGATTCTTTCCAGTCGTCGTCGGGCTGGTGTAGGGTGAGGCTGTTTAAACCGACTCGTGCGCGTTCTAGCGTTTCCCAGACTAAGGTGATAGTTTGTTGTTTCGGTATTGAAACCGGAGGCTTCAGAGGAATTTTGATTTCCGTTAAGTAGGCTTGCGCCCAGCCATGGACAGCTTCTTGTTCTATCGGCTTATGGTGTTGTTTACGAATCAGGGCGATTATTCGGTCAAAGCGATATTTTAGGTTGGTGACTTGGTTTAAGAGTTCATTATGGGCCGTGTGTTCGGCGGTTTGTTGCTTAAGCCAATCGTCTACGACGCGTTCTATTTGGATATCAACATCGCCTAACACAACAGCCGCGAGTGCTTGTTGGCAAGCGGTATCCGTCGGCTTACGAGCCGCAAATAAGTCGCCCTGAAACTTTGGATCAGCTAAAGCCGTGAAGATTTGGGCTAACGGATCGGCGGCCTTTAGGGCAGATTGCCACGCCGCTTTGACTTTGTCCAAAACTTTGGCTTTGGCTCTGGAGTCCAAAACTTCAGCTTTGGTTCTGGAGTCCAAAGCTTCAGCTTTGGCGGCGCTGCTGGAATCCAAAGCTTCAGCTTTGGCTTCGGCCGATTGCAAATCCGAAGCAGTGTTAGACTCGTCTTCGTCCAGTCTCGCTTTGGATTCTAGTGTTGCTTTGGAGTCCAACTCTCTGAGCCAAGTTTGTAGTTGGGGTTGGGGGTTATTTTCGACGGCCCAAGTGATTTTTAAGCGGCGTACGGTGTCGTTGCGTTCTAGTGAGTAAACCCATTTATATAAAACAGGTTGGTGTGGATCGTTGGCCCAGTTTTGCCACTGACTCGGGGCAAGTGTGGTGAGTAATTGTTCGGCGGTTTGCCAAGGGGGTTCGTGGTGCCATTCGGTTATCAGGGCCTCGACGGTGGCACCAGTTTGGACGCTGTGGCTGGCGAGTAATATTCCTAGTGCTATGGCCGGTAAATCGCTAAGTCCTTCGTCTTCTCTCCGGCTTTCTTTGGCTGATGGGAGGCCTAGGGAGGATTTGATGGCGCTTGTTAGCCATATAACTAACTCACTGTGGACTCGTTTAACGGCTAGCTCCCATTGCTCGGCTTGGGCCATTTGGTGATTTTTACGTTGTTGATAATCCTCTATTTTTAGCGTTAGCCACCAGCGATGCAGCGGCCACCGTGTCCACCAACGGCGTTGATTTAAGCGGTCGAGTTGTTCTAGGTACTGTTGTTGTTGTGAGTCCAGTTGTTGGAGGGTTTGTATATACTCTGATTTGACCAAGATGGTTAAGTGTTGATAGGCCTTGTCTAAAGGTTTGTTCTGTTGGGCTTGGGTTAGGGCATACAGGCCTTCACTAAGAGTTAATAAGGTGGCAGTTTCAATAAAGCCAAAATGGCGATGGGGGCGTTTTGGGCTGTGCCAGTCTAAGACGAGGCTGCGGAGACTTGTTTGGAAAGCCGTGGTGACATGACGGAAGCTTGGGGCGATGTTTAATTTGTTTTGCCAGTTATGCAGTATTATATTTTCCCGGTGATTGGGTTCAAGTTGCGCTAACGCAACCCATGACCATAATCCCTTCATTGGCAATAGCGGGATGACGGCGTGGGTTTGGCCGCTGTTGTAATAGCTACTAGAGCAATTGTCGTACAGCCTAAGCACCGGTTCGCGCACCCCACTGGCCGTCTCGCCAGCGGCTAAGAAGGCTTCGGCGCGGGACATGCCTTTGAGGTAAGTGTCAATGGCTTGTGGCAAGTCACCCTGTTGTCCGTAAGTCACCGCCGCGTTAGAGTACAGCTTGAGCACATACTCACGCACCCCACTGGCCGTCTCGCCAGCGGTTAAGAAGGCTTCGGCGTGGGACAGGCCTTTGAGGTAAGTGTCAATGGCTTGCTGAAACTTACCCTGTTTTCCGTAAGCCAACCCCGCGTTGTAGTACAGTCTAAGCACCTTTTCGCGTACCCCACTGGCCGTCTCGCCAGCGGTTAAGAAGGCTTCGGCGTGGGACAGGCCTTTGAGGAAAGTGTCAATGGCTTGTGGCAATTCACCCTGTTTTTCGTAAACCACCCCCGCGTTATCGTACAGCCTAAGCACCAGCTCACGCACCCCACTGGCCGTCTCGCCAGCGGTTAAGAAGGCTTCGGCGTGGGACAGGCCTTTGAGGGAAGTGTCAATGGCTTGTGGCAAGTTACCTTGTTGTTCGTAAGCATACCCTGCGTTGGCGTACAGGTTAAGCACATACTCCCGCACCCCACTGGCCGTCTCGCCAGCGGTTAAGAAGGCTTCGGCGTGGGACAGGCCTTTGAGGTAAGTGTCAATGGCTTGTGGCAAGTTACCTTGTTTTCTGTAAGCCACCCCCGCGTTGTAGTACAGGCTAAGCACCTGCTCCCGCACCCCACTGGCCGTCTCGCCAGCGGTTAAGAAGGCTTCGGCGTGGGACAGGCCTTTGAGGTAAGTGTCAATTTTTTTCTGCAAGTCACCCTGTTGTCCGTAAGTTACCGCCGCATTGATGTACAGCCTAAGCACCTGCTTACGCACCCCACTGGCCGTCTCGCCAGCGGTTAAGAAGTCTTCGGCGTGGGACAGGCCTTTGAGGGAAGTGTCAATTTCTTTCTGCAAGTCACCCTGTTGTCCGTAAGTTACCGCCGCATTGATGTACAGGCTAAGCACCTGCTCACGCACCCCACTGGCCGTCTCGCCAGCGGTTAAGAAGTCTTCGGCGTGGGACAGGCCTTTGAGGGAAATGTCAATTTCTTTCTGCAAGTCATCCTGTTCTCCGTAAGTCACCGCCGCGTTGACGCACAGCCTAAGCACCTCCTCACGCACCCCACTGGCCGTCTCGCCAGCGGTTAAGAAGTCTTCGGCGTGGGACAAGCCTTTGAGGAAAGTGTCAATGGCTTGTGGCAAGTTACCTTGTTTTTCGTAAACCGCCCCCGCGTTGCCGTACAGGCTAAGCACCTGTTCGCGCACCCCACTGGCCGTCTCGCCAGCGGTTAAGAAGGCTTCGGCGTGGGACAGGCCTTTGAGGTAAGTGTCAATGGCTTGTGGCAAGTCACCCTGTTTTTCGTAAGTCGCCCCCGCGTTAGAGTACAGCTTAAGCACCAGCTCACGCACCCCAGTGGCCGTCTCGCCAGCGGTTAAGAAGTCTTCGGCGTGGGACAGGCCTTTGAGGTAAGTGTCAATGGCTTGTGGCAAGTCACCCTGTTTTTCGTAAGTCGCCCCCGCGTTAGAGTACAGTCTAAGCACCTCTTCGCGCACCCCACTGGCCGTCTCGCCAGCGGTTAAGAAGGCTTCGGCGTGGGACAGGCCTTTGAGGTAAGTGTCAATGGCTTGTGGCAAGTTACCTTGTTGTTCGTAAGCATACCCTGCGTTGGCGTACAGCCTAAGCACCTCATCGCGCACCCCACTGGCCGTCTCGCCAGCGGTTAAGAAGTCTTCGGCGTGGGACAGGGCTTTGAGGGAAGTGTCAATGGCTTGTGGCAAGTCACCCTGTTGTTCGTAAGCCAACCCCGCGTTAGAGTACAGCCTAAGCACCTGTTCGCGTACCCCACTGGCCGTCTCGCCAGCGGTTAAGAAGGCTTCGGCATGGGATAGGGCTTTGAGGTAAGTGTCAATTTCTTTCTGCCAGTCATCCTGTTTTCCGTAAGCCAACCCCGCGTTTAAGTATAGCCTAAGCACAACCTCGCGCACGAAGGCGGCCGTTTCGCCTTGCGCTAAAAACTGTTCGGCTTGTTCAACACCCTGTTTATAATAGGCCTGTTGTTCGGGTAGTTTGTTATAAACTTGTTCTACCGCCTGGCCGGCATTCTGTTGTAACCATAAACATGCAAAACGCAACGCCGAACGTTGTGAGGCGGTTTGGGCTTGGTTTAACTTGGCTTGTAAGCTTTGCTCAAAATCCGTGACGTGGTTACGCCATTGTTCAACGGGTAGGTTTTTATCATATAAATACTTGATTTCTTGGGCAATTTGCACAGCAAAGCCGTGTTCTTCACGGTTGAGGTGGTTGGCAAAAATCTTATCAACAGCGGCTTGGGCGAATTGGTTAAGGGTTTCGTCTGGCAGTTTAAGGGTTTCGTTTGGCATTTGAGTTGTCCTTGTTCAGTTGTTTTATATTTTCAGATAGAGACACAGAGAGTATTTCGGTTCCATAAAGGAATATAGAGACAAACGGCGTTTATTTCAACTGGTTATTGGGCTATGATTGATTAGTACTTAGGATTTTGGGAAGAAACGGATTGCTACAAGGATTGGGTATAAGCAGGGATGAGTCCGAGTCATTCATTAGACTTGATGAGCAAGGACTGATCTCCCCAAATCCGCTGTACTCCATTCGTTTATCGGCCCGTAATCCGTTGTACTCCATCCGTTTATCGGCCCGTAATCCGTTGTACTCTATTCGTTTATCCGCGTAATTCGTTGTACTGCACTGGTGCTCAATCCGTTTACTCCCAAAATCCGCTGTAATACATACAAGGATTGGGTATAAGCAGGGATGAGTTTGAGTCAGTTATTAGACTTGATGCTTAATCTGTTTACTCCCCAAATCCTAACGACTCCATTCGTTTATCCGCGTAATTCGTTGTACTCCATCCGTTTATCGGCCCGTAATCCGTTGTACTCTATTCGTTTATCCGCGTAATTATCGCAAATACTATTATCTCGCGTAGCGAATTACTGCGTTTCACATTCAACCCCTATCGGGGTTGTTTGGGTGTTAATTCTCCCCCAGGTTTCACCTGGGGCTATTCACATTCAACCCCTATCGGGGTTGTTTGGGTGTTAATTCTCCCCCAGGTTTCACCTGGGG
>Ga0190343_1000086_pt1 | contig 40354 bp, 32 predicted proteins | sample 48721312_MG_FD_161664 | JGI IMG/M metagenome (GOLD analysis project Ga0190343, IMG submission 161664) | Hydrothermal vent microbial mat bacterial communities from Southern Trench, Guaymas Basin, Mexico - 4872-13-1-2_MG | ecosystem: Environmental > Aquatic > Marine > Hydrothermal vents >... | reverse complement strand
ATTATTTTATTTGATAAAATTTAAAAAGTAAAGAAGTAAAGTGTTAAAATATAAAAGTCTAAAACTTAACGGAAATAAGTCGCTTTGATTAGGTTTGATTAAGAAATAGAGTTCTAGCAAATGCACCCTAGGCTAAGGGAGTGTTATTGGTATGTGTGAGTTGCCTGACTATCGAACGATCACTGAATACGAGAACGATCACCGATCACACTGATCACTGTTCATTGTTCACTGATCACTGATAACGCGAGTTTGCGAGCGCGCGCATCATCTTCAAGAATCGTCTCTAAAAAATCAGCCATACGACCACTTAAACGGGATAAAGTGGTTTCAATCACTTTGGGAATGGCAGTGAATCGTAAACGCTCTTGCAAAAAGGCTTGTACTGCAATTTCATTGGCCGCATTCAAAATGGTGGTGGTTGTGCCACCGGCTGACATGGCATCATAAGCCAATTGTAAACAGGGAAAACGCGCAAAATCAACTGCTTCAAAATCCAAACGAGCAATATCGACCAAATTTAAGCGGCGGACACCTGAAGAAATGCGTTTAGGCCATGCCAAAGCGTGTGCAATGGGGGTACGCATGTCAGGATTGCCTAGCTGTGCCAGCACCGAACCGTCAATATACTCAACCATGGAGTGAATAATACTTTGCGGGTGTAGCACCACCTCAATGTTTTTTGGCTGGGTGGCAAATAACCAGTGAGCTTCAATCACTTCCAGCCCTTTATTCATCATTGTGGCAGAATCCACCGAAATTTTGCGCCCCATTTTCCAGTTGGGATGGGCACAGGCCTGTGAAGGAGTTACGTCATGCAGTTGTTCAATGGAGTGGGTGCGAAACGGCCCGCCAGAGGCGGTTAGCAAAATACGACTGACACCGATTTCATCCAATCCGCCGGCCGCCATATTTTGGATTTTTGAGTTTGGATTTTGGATTTTTTCCTCGCCCTTTAGAGGGTTAGAGGAACTATCCCCTGTTTTTAAAGGGGGGGGGTGGGAAATTTTGAATGCCGGCGGTAGACACTGAAAAACAGCGTTATGCTCACTATCAATGGGTAATAATTCGGCCCCATGTTGACGCACCGCGTCCATAAATAGTTGCCCCGACATGACTAAGGCTTCTTTGTTCGCTAGTAATACCCGTTTACCCGCTTGTGCGGCGGCCAAGGTGGGCAATAAGCCGGCGCTGCCGACTATCGCAGCCATCACGATGTCCACTTCGGGCAAACTCGCAACGAAAGTGAGTCCCTCGGTGCCGCTTAAGACTTGCACAGGGGGGTTTTTTTTAGTTTTTTTAGTCAGGCGTTGCTGAAGCTGTTCAGCGGCATTGGAATCAGCCATCACCGCGTAGCGGGGTGACCATTCTAAACAAAGGGCTTCTAAACGTTCAACTTGTCGGTGCGCCGTTAGAGCAATAACTTCAAATTCATGTCGATGCTGTTTAAGAACATTTAGGGTATTTATGCCGATAGTGCCGGTTGCCCCTAGTATGGTGATATTTTTCAAAACACTTTTCCTATGACATCAGTGAGAAGTGATCGTTCTCAGTGATTACTGATCAAGAGGCCCACTACAAAAATGGGTACCGCTGAGGTTAAACTGTCGATCCTGTCAAGTATACCACCATGACCTGGCAAAATTTGACCACTGTCTTTGAGACCCATTTTACGTTTAAATAGACTTTCCAACAAATCCCCTACAATTGAGGCAATTACTGTTAGTAAACATAATAGTAGAAAAAAAATTAATGATTTTAATGACATTGATTGGAACAACGCATAACTGAGCGAAACAATTGAACTTAGTAGCAAGGCCCCCGCTACGCCTTCCCATGTTTTGCCGGGACTGATTTTGTCGGCCAGTTTTTTTTGCCCCCAACGTTTACCTACAAAGTAGGCACCACTGTCGGCGGCCCAAATCAATACCAGTACAAAAATAACCCATTGCCAGCCGTAACGCTCGTCTGAGTGCAGCACCAATAAAGCCATCCAAGCGGGCAGTAGAATCAAAAAACCCAATAAGCCTTTAAAAAGCGGCGAGGTGGGTATTGTTGCTTGGCCTTTTTGCTGATATTTTAATAGCCAGTAGAGTGCCAATAACCACCATAAACAGGCCGCTACCAACATATAGATCACGCTTGGTGAGTGCAGCAACGAGTAAGCCACTACTAAAGTTAAAGCGACCACACAGGCATAAAAACTCCGTGTGATTTTGGATCGCCAGCCACAGAAGCCAGCCCATTCCCAGGCACCAAGTATAATAAAAATACTGGTTACTATTGCCAGTATTTGCGTAGATAAAGTTAATACCCACAGTATCGCAGGAATTAAAATAATGGCCGTGAGTAATCGTTGTTTAAGCATTTCTTCTTTTTGATAAGGATTTTTTGGATTAGGTCGTTTGGCATCAGCATTAATAAGTGTTCTATTACCTGTTTTATCGAATTCGTTTGCGACTAAATCTATGTTCTTTTTGCTCAAGATTTTGGATGAAAGATATTTTGGATTAAGTTATCGCTTGGGCATTTTATCATTATTATTTAATTTGGCTTTATTTCTGTCGCTTTTGTTTATTATTAGCGCAATGCCGCGTGTTCTAAGTTGCCGTGCGTAATTGATGAACGAAACTGGCTTAAAAAGAAGTTGACAACGTTTTGGTTTTTGCCCAATTCAATCCGATTGAGCGATTGGGTTATATCGCCAACAATCTTGTTGAAATCCTTTGTTCTACTTATGTTTTTACTACGCTATGATTGGCACGATGCAGATATTCATTAGCTTAACGCGACACCATTCGATAAGTGTTTGGAGTTTATTTGATGTCTAATATCGGTGAGTACATCGTATGATGCGATAATCGATTTTGTGTTTTTGTGTTGTGAATAGAGTACATTCAATGACGCGGATATTCGAGTTTGTTGTGTTGTGAGTAGAGTACATCTAATGACGCGGATATGCGAATTGTGAGTACAGTGAAACGCAGTGGCTGAACGGCAATAATGCGGATAATCGGATAATCGTGTTTTTGCGCGGCGTATTGTAGCATCTGATTTTGATATGTCAATATTTCTTAAATATTTTTGCTGACTCTATTTATAATCGCTTTTTTTATTTTTATAGATTTCCTATCTTCTCAAATGGAAAATAAACGTAAGAATTTTAGTCCTAAGTCAAAATTGATTTAGTCCAAAATCTAAAACATAAAATCGATTTAATCCAAAGTCGTTTGTCGTTTAGTAAACAAAAATATTTTAACGTGAGTTCAACTTTAAAATATCAGTGACTTATATAATTATTAATTATATAAAATCGTTATTTATAATGACTTTTAAATCAATCAGTTAAAAACAAAACAATTTTCGCTCTATGGCCCACAATTAAAGAGTTATTAACGTATTAATGTTAAGGGTTTACTTGTCAAAAAAAATTTAATCAACTAATTATTTTCAACCAATTGATTAATATAAAATTTATATAACTTCTTGAAAAAGAAGTCGAACTCACGTTTTTAACATAACGAACGGTAATAGTCGCAAAATCGACTACAAATCGTCACTAAAAATGTTTTATGCGTATTCAATTTGTTCGCCGGTTTGACCAAAACGCCGTTGGCGGCTGGCAAAAAACGTTAAGGCTTGTTTAAGCGTATCTTCATTAAAGTCAGGCCAAAAGGTGTCGGTAAAATATAATTCGGCGTAAGCCAGTTGCCACAACAAAAAATTACTGATGCGTTTTTCGCCACTGGTGCGGATAAATAAGTCGAGCGGCGGCAAGTCTGCTAAACAGATTTGTTGCCCAAAAAGACTTTCGTTAATGGCTTGACTTTGTAATGTGCCTTGTTCGATACGCACGGCAAGGCGTTTGGCTGCTTCAACAATATCCCAACGGCCACCATAATTGGCTGCAATCACTAACGTTAATCCAGAATTCTGTTCAGTTAGTCTCTCGGCCGCGTCAATCAGCTGTTGTAGTTTTTGGCTAAAGGCCTTTCTGTCGCCAATAAAGCGCAACCGCACTTGATTTTTATGCAGGTCATTGACTTCGCGTTGTAATGCCGTCATAAATAATTCCATCAGTAAACTGACTTCTTGTTTAGGACGTTGCCAGTTTTCACTGCTAAACGCAAATAGGGTTAATACTTCAATGCCTTGTTTGGCACAATATTTGACGATTCGCCGTACTGTATCAAATCCGGCTTTATGGCCGGCATGGCGTGGCAAGTGTCGCTGTTTAGCCCAACGGCCGTTGCCGTCCATGACAATGGCAATATGACGGGGTAAACGTAACTCATTCATTGGTCGTTGGTTAATGGTGATTGCTTAATTGGCTAATTTGACCATATTTGAAATGACTTTGATTTGATATAAGTCAAGGCATGGGATTTTTATGGCGCATGTTACGGCCAATTGTTAGCGATTTTTAGGCTGTTACCGTAGTTGCTTTAACGGCAGTTACTACAACGGCAATACTACAGTTACTGTAACTGTCCCGGAGGCAGTTACCAATTGGCAAATACTACGTGTACAATACACACACTATGGTTAGATTGAAACCGCAAATTTTGTGCAAAACGTGTGTCGTGTGTTGTATTTTGTAAACGTTTTTTTTGCGTTTGTGGATTTTATAATAATGAGGAAACCGCAAACAATAAATTTGTGGCTTGTCTTATTTAATCCGTTTTATACGGAACGTACTTGAAAAAGGTGCTGAAGGAAATAAGGGATTAGCAAGCTAGCAGATAAAAAACTCAAATATTAAACTTAAAAAATCCGTTTATTCCTTAAAGAAGTTGTACTTTCAGTATGTCAATTCGTTGCTTGTTCCTTTGTCGAAACAGGTGAAGGCGCGAATTAATGCGGCCGGTTTGCCCATGTTAAGCACTCGCAATTTTCCATTAATTCCGTTTCTTTTTCTTGCAGCACCGTGTCTACCTGGGCAATCAGTTGATTGGTTAGTTTTTGGATGATTTCCTCACCACGGTGTTCTTCGTCTTTGGAAATGTCTTTGTTATTCTTTAATTCTTTGATCTCGTGGTTAGCATTGCGGCGCGCATTGCGAATGGCTATCCGTGCGTTTTCAGCTTCTTGGCGCACGATTTTGACCAAGTCGCGCCGCCGTTCTTCAGTCATCGGCGGTAGCGGTACGCGCAATAATGCACCTAAATTGGTTGGGTTTAGCCCTAAGTCAGAGTCTCTAATGGCTTTTTCTACAATGCCAACCAGGCTTTTTTCATACGGCGTAACACCGAGTGTTCTTGAATCCAGTACGGCGATATTGGCAACTTGATTGATGGGCACATCGCTGCCATAGTAGGGCGCGGTGAGATGATCTAGGAGCGCGGTATGAGCGCGGCCGGTGCGAATTTTGGTGAATTCGGCTTGTAAGGCGCTTAGGAATTTAAGCATACGCGCTTCGGCGTCTTTCTTAATCAGTTCTATTAGCTCGTTCATTTTGCGTTATCCGATTCCTAAATGTTAACAAATGTTTTAAATAGCACTCCTTTCCGTGGGGGAATCTCCCAAAGCCTTCACTTCTTAAAAAGGGCGCTTTAATGTGTATTGCCTTGGTTCTCGGCGGTTAGACTAATGAAAAATGAAAACTGAAAATTGACTGGGAGTCCGAAACACGGATTTTTCGTTAAGTTCCGTATAAAATCACATCAATTGATTGCCGCAAATCACATTAGCTCGCCATTTTACATCCAAAAACACGGTTTTTGGTTAGAACCACGCCCAATTAAAGCTCTGCACTCACCGGACAGTTATAAGGGCAGGCTCCAAAAGCATCACCTCAGTCAGCGCCTCGAAGGTGGGTTATTTCTGTCGGGCAATTGTTATTAAAATTAGAGGTTTGTTAATAAATTTTGTACTATGCCTCAACCTCTTGAAAAACCAATGTGCCTTCGTCGAAACCGCGGAGGGCGCGAATTAATGCGGCCGGTTTGCCCATGTCAAGCACACGCAATGGCATATTGTTATCTCGACATAGGACAACGGCGGTGATATCCATTACGCCTAAGCCCCTAAGAATAACTTCGTCGTAGGTTATTCTGGAAAAATGTTTGGCAGTCGGATTGGTTAATGGATCGCTATCAAAAACACCATTAACTTTAGTGGCTTTGATTAGTAAGTCAGCACCGATTTCAATAGCGCGTAAACTGGCGGCTGAATCGGTGGTAAAATAAGGATTGCCGGTGCCGGCTACAAATATAAGTATGCGGCCTTTTTTTAGGTGCGCCAGCGCTCGCCGTTGGCTGTAGGGTTCACAGACGGCATCAATAGCAATGGCCGACATTACGCGAACTTCTAGCCCTATTTTTTGTAGGGCATCTTGTAGGGCTAAGCCATTGATTACGGTGGCGAGCATACCGATATGATCGGCCGAAACTTTATTGATACCATGGGTCGTTAAATTTACGCCACGAAAAATATTGCCGCCACCGATGACTAGCCCTAGTTGTACCCGAAGGTCTACAATTTCTTGTAATTGTTGTGCGATTTGGTTGATGGCTTGTGAATCAATACCAAAATGGGCGTTACCCATTAGGGCTTCGCCACTGAGTTTAAGTAACACACGGCGATAGGCAGTAGAAACTTGTGACATGGTTAAATTTGTTGATAATTGGTAAATGGGATACTGCACACGGGCATCATTTGAAATGAAATAACTTCCGCTTCCGCAGATAAAATTTTACACACCCATCTCGGAATCAGTTTTTCCGTTGCGGAAAAACTGATTCCGATATCCCTCTTAAGAAAGGAGTAAACTGTTAAAAATTTTACACACCCCGCCCCTTTAAAAAAAAAAGTCAAACCGGGGTTCCCTTGTAATCCCTAAAGGGTTACTAATTATTAATTATTAATTAATAACAATTAATTATTAATAAATAGTAAGGGATTTTTCCCGCCGTCTTTTTTAAACCACGGGCGGGAAAAAAACAGATTATTGATTAGCCTTTGTTATTTGCATTACTTCGTCGGCAAAATTATCGCTCTTTTTTTCAATGCCTTCACCGACTTCAAACCGCTCAAAATGAGCAACGGTGGCTTGATTTTCCTTGAGCAATTGTTCAACCTTTTTATCAGGATCCTTCACAAACGGTTGGCCTAACAAAGTGACTTCGGCTAAAAATTTATTAAGCCGCCCTTCGACCATTTTTTCAATGATGTGTTCTGGTTTACCGCTGCTGGCCGCTTGCGCTTTATAAATTTCTTTTTCGTTAGCAACCGTCTCTGCCGGAACATGCTCTGCCGACACACATATGGGACGACTGGCCGCAATATGCATCGCAATATCTTTGGCTAACTGCGCGTTGCCACCGCGCATATCGACTAAAACACCAATCCGCGTGCCGTGCAAATACACGCCAAAAAAACCCTTGCGCGTATCCATCAAAGCAAACCGCCGCACATTGATGTTTTCACCGATTTTAGCAATCAAATCTTGCCGCGCATCTTCAACACTATTATTTTCACCTGCCAACGGCGCAGCCATTAGGGCCTCTAAATGAGTAGGCCCGTCACGTAAGACGGTGGCGGCTAGGGCAAAACAAAAGTCTTTGAAATCATCCCCTTTAGAAACAAAATCCGTCTCACAATTGACTTCTAGCATTGCCGCATAGTTGTTATCTTGCTGTATGACAATCAAACCTTCGGCCGCGATTCGTCCCGCTTTCTTAGCGGCTTTAGCGGTGCCTGACTTACGCATCGACTCGATGGCGGCTTCAATATTACCCGCACTCTCCACCAGTGCTTTTTTGCATTCCATCATGCCCGCACCCGTGCGCTCACGCAGCTCTTTGACCAGCGCTGCTGAAATTTTCATTTCTCAAAACCTCTGTGTAATTTTTATTGTTAATTACATTAACAATTAATTATTAATTATTAATCATTAATCCAAAATCGTTTGAATCCAAAATCCTTTCATCCAAAATCGTTTGGCAATTAACAATTAATTATTAATTATTAATTGGTTTCTTGCGAGGCCAACGACACCAGAGGCTCTTCATCAGTCGCCACTGGCTGAGAATCGATATTCTCAACCTCCACGAAATCGTCTTCATCCATAGCCATTTGCAAGCTCGCTTGGCGAGCATCAATAATGGCATATGCTGTCCCATTGGCATACAATGTGATGGCACGAATGGCATCGTCGTTGCCCGGGATGATGTAATCGACATTTATAGGGCTATTGTTGGTGTCTACAACGCCGACGACGGGAATACCCAATTTGGTGGCTTCTCTGACGGCAATTTTTTCATAGCCCACATCAATAATAAATAAGGCATCGGGCAGACCATTCAGGTCTTTAATCCCGCCCAAGCTCAGCGACAGTTTTTCCAAGTCACGAGTCAGTGACAGGGCTTCTTTTTTGGTCAAGCGATGCAAGGTGCCATCTTGTGTAATGATCTCTAAATCTTTGAGACGCTTGATAGAGGCTCTGACCGTTTTAAAATTGGTCAGCATACCACCTAGCCAACGGCGGTTCACGTAAGGCATCGAACAGCGGAGGGCGGCCTCTTTGATGGGATCTTGTGCGGCACGTTTGGTACCGACAAATAAAATCGTGCCTTTTTTGGCGGCGAGTTGACCCAAAAAATTGGCGGCCTCATTGAACATGGGCAGCGTGTCTTCAAGGTTAATGATATGAATTTTGTTGCGTTCCCCAAAAATATACGGGGCCATTTGAGGATTCCAGTAACGAGTCTGGTGACCAAAATGCACCCCGGCCTCGAGCATTTGACGCATGGATAGGTCTGGCATAATGTTGCTCCAATTGGGTTAGTCCTCCATACACCCCATAGATTGACTCAAAGCTAGAGCACCCCAATCTATGTGACGGTGTATGTGCGATGTAGGTTTAGTTATCAGTTCTCGGAATCCGTTTCCAAACACAAAAACTGATTCCGAGAAATCAGTTATCAGTTATCAGTCTGGCCGCTTTTTCGACTGAAGTCATGAACGTGTAAGTTCCAAACTTCAAAAGCGTGTGCTTTATACCATAAAAGGCCTATCACAACAATGGAAAGTCATGGCTGTCTCTATAAAAACTCCTGAAGAAATTGAAAAAATGCGCGTCGCGGGACGCTTGGCGGTTGATGTGTTGGACATGATCACACCTTATATACAAGTAGGTGTGACTACTTTTGAATTGGATCGGTTGTGCCATGACTATATTGTTAATGTGCAACAAGCTATTCCCGCTCCCTTAAATTATAAGGGATTTCCCAAGTCGATTTGCACGTCCGTCAATCATCAAGTCTGTCATGGTGTTCCCGGCAATAGAAAATTAAAAAATGGGGATATTCTTAATATTGATATCACTGTCATCAAAGATGGGTATCATGGCGATACCAGTAGAATGTTTATGGTTGGTAAACCCAGTATCCGCGCCAAACGCCTCGTAGAGATTGCTTATGAATGTCTGTGGATTGGCATCCGTCAAGTCAGGCCTTTGGCCCATTTAAGTGATATAGGTACGGCCATTCAACGCTATGCAGAATCCAAAAATTGTTCAGTTGTACGTGAGTATTGTGGACACGGGTTAGGTCGCAAATTCCATGAAGAGCCTCAAGTTTTACATTATCGCAATCCCGAGGCCAAAGCTCTCATCTTGCAACCCGGCATGACGTTTACGATTGAGCCTATGATTAATGCCGGTAAGCGGCATGTTAAAGTTTTAGCAGATAAGTGGACGGTGGTGACTAAGGATCATAATATCTCGGCACAATGGGAGCATACGGTTTTGGTCACCGAGCAGGGTGTTGAAGTACTTACTTTGCGTGCCAATGAGTTGTGTCCTTTACCCTAGTAAAATTTTGGATGAAAGGATTTTGGATGAAAGGCTTTAGGAGTGTGATTTAATTACTTACATAAGTAATGGAACAAAAACGGGATCATTCGTGGCTACCAAACAACGAGACTTTCACCACCCCAGGATGGACGCTCGTCCTTAGACATAAGTTTTTAAATACTTGATTTTTATGGATTTTAAACGGTAGGCCCTGGTATGGGATTCATTAAAAATCAATGCTTTAGTTTGTCTTTCCAAAAAAAGTGTATAACGATGAAGGGGACTTGGTGTGAAAATAATATACGCAATCGATCCATTGTTATTGCAAAAACTTGGTGTATCAAAACCTATCTGCGTAAGTTATTTGCTGCTATGTCCCCAGTCAGTTATCAGTTAGGCGAGCGTTTTGCTCTCCCCAAAGGCTATACTGCACAAGTTGCGTTTTTTGAAAGCGATAACACACCCCTAAATCCCCGCATAAAAGGGGACTTGTAAAGTGCCAACCCCGAACCCCCAGGTGCAACTTATGGGTTTTGGCATCACAGCGCCACGTTGTTTGAATGTGAATAGCCGGAAAACCTAGGGAAAAAAAGGGGGGCCCCAACCCCGAAGGGGAATAGCCCCAGGTGCAACTTATGGGTTTTGGCATCACAGCGCCACGTTGTTTGAATGTGAAAACCTGTGGGTTTTGGCATCACAGCGCCAACCCCGAAGGGATTGTGGTGCAGCAATGTTCGATTTTTCTCCCTAGCAAAACCCTCGTTCTTTTACATAAGTTTTTAAATAATTTATTTTTATGGATTTTAAACGGTAGGCCCTAGTATGGGATTCCTTAAAAATCAATGCTTTAGTTTGTCTCCGAAATACTTGTGTATAACGATGAGCGCGTCCCCTGGGAGCGGTTTACATAGTTTCAGTTATGCTAAATGCTCCGCGTAAATCTCCGACTTTAAAGCCGGTTGCTTTATCGTCAGGATACAATTCCTTGAGTTTGGCTTGAATGTCTGGGGCAATGGTTGCACCGTGACAGAGCAGACAGACTTCAGCAGTAGGAATGGCTTTCATGTAACGCAGTTGACGTTGCCCATTGGTTTCAACCACTTGGTGAAATTCAAGCGTTTTAGGGTCTTCACCCTGGGCCTTGCGTTTTTCAAATTGTTCCAACACTGTCTTCTCCCATTCATCCGGGGCATTGTCGGCGTTACGAGGTTTGAGACTGGTTCGGGCGATTTCAAAGCCGGCTTTTTTATGAGAAAATTGGGCGCGGATTTGAGGGGCTTTGGTGTGACACACGGAAATGGCGTTGATGGGGCCGCCTTTTTTCATGGCGGCCTTTAATTCTGATTGTAGACTACCCACAAATTCTTTGATGGTATTGCGATAGCTGGTCAGTTTGGCATCCATTTTGGCATCCTTGGACTCCGTCTGACACGATAGTAGGCCGAAAATGAACGATAATAAAACAAGCGAAAAGGCAAAGCGTTTCATACTGTCTCCTTTTTAAATAGTCACTGATCGATCCCAAGTTTGTTAAATAAACTTGTTTATTTTATTACACTTGTATTTTAACATAAATTGCCCCTTTTGTATAAGTCCAAGGCAAGCCTTGGACGTAAATTGTTGAGAGAATGTCACCGGATGGATGACGCACAATTATTCCGCTATAGTCGCCAAATTTTATTACCACAAGTGGATGTAGGCGGACAACAAAAACTGGCTCAGTCAAAGGTGTTGATTATTGGACTCGGTGGCTTAGGCTCGCCAGTGGCGATGTATCTGGCGGCGGCTGGCGTTGGGCATTTGGTGCTGGTTGATTTTGATCGCGTAGAGTTGTCCAATCTTCAACGGCAGATTGTGCATGAGACGGCGCACTTAGGAGAATATAAGTCGGTGTCGGCTCAAGCTAAACTACAGGCACTCAATCCAGATGTACAAATTACTGTAGTCAACCAACGCTTTGAAGATGAGGCTTTCTTGGAAACTCTTATGAGCGACGTTAATGTTGTCGCTGATTGCAGTGACAATTTTGCCACGCGCTTTGCCACCAATGCCGCTTGTGTACGCCGTGGCATACCGTTGGTGTCGGGGGCGGCGCTGCGTTGGGGTGGACAAGTGGCAGTATTTTTATCCGCACAAAAACTACAACCATGCTATCGTTGTTTATATAATGACAGTGAAGAGGAAACCGAAGTTTGTAGTGAAGCTGGCATACTGGCACCGCTAGTGGGTGTCATTGGCAGTATTCAAGCGGTAGAGGTGATAAAGGTGTTGCTGGGCATCGGAGAATCGCTCTGTGGTAGAGTGTTACTCTTTGATGCTTATGCCGGGAAGTGGCGCACTCTAAAGTTATACAAGGATTTTGCTTGCCCAGTGTGTTCACAAAACCATCGAGAAAAACTTCCCACAACACACCCTCTTGAATGGGAATAAAACCGCGGCAAGTCCCCTTAAAACAGACATTTATCAAACATTGAATCGATATTTAATGGCATTGCCTTAAAAGCGGGGATGCTTGGGGTGTGTTACGCCGAGCCTAACTGATAACTGGTAACTCTTAACGGGGCCGATTACGCGGCGCTAAGGAACCCCACACTGATAACTGATAACTGATTTATACGCAAAAGTTTTCTTGCTGTAAATAATCTGGTGATACTCCAAAAAACACACCCCTAAATCCCTTTGTTCGGGGACTTACAACTTAATCAATCACAGAAAAATTTACAGTAAGAAGTTTTTCATGAACTATTTGCGTCGAACGGATAACTGATAACTGATTATGGCTATTATTGTTAAGTTTTTTGCCAGTTTACGTGAAGAAGTTGGAAAAAGTGAAGTCCAAATGGAGACACCTGATTCGTTGACGGTTGCACAGGTGTGGGCACAAGTTTGTGATAATGCTCCTTTGCCGGCTCATGTACTGATGGCGGTGAATATGGAGTATGCGAACCAAGATGCGCCAGTGAAAAATGGCGATGAAGTTGCATTTTTTCCGCCCGTTACCGGAGGATGAGATGAGAGTTGAAGTGACTTCAAATGAATTTAGTCCGTGGGAACAGTTGCAGGCTTATGAAAAAACATTGATTGCTCGGCATGGCTTAGGTGCTGTCGCTACGTTTGTCGGTACTATGCGCGATTATAATGAGGGCGAGAGGGTGCAAGCCATGTTTTTGGAACATTATCCGGGTATGACTGAAAAGTATTTGCATTCCCTCAGTGAAACGGCTTTGCAACGATGGGATATCTTGGATACGTTGATTATTCACCGTGTTGGAGAGATGCAGCCGGGGGATACGATTGTATTGGTGGCGGCTTGGGCTGGGCATCGTGCGCCAGCTTTTGAAGCGTGTCGTTTTTTGATTGAGGAGCTTAAGTTTAAGGCGCCGTTTTGGAAGCGGGAAACCCGAAATTATGGCGTGAGATGGGTGGAAAAAAATACGATTTGAATCAATTATCGGGTAATTTGGATATACTGCACATAAATGGCGTTTTTTATCTCACTTCGCTCTCTTTGAATTTGAGAACTGTGACATACCACTACCCTGGGGTGATGAAAATTGTGAATTGTGACGTAAACGACGTAAACTAATGAAAATAGGGTTATTTAAGCGACTATTTTTTATAGAATTTTTTTCAATGCGGAATAAAAATGGGATCAGTTTTTGGGATAAAATAACCTGATTTTCACCGCCCCACCACTACCTGGGGTGGTGCTTGACTCAAGTTCCGAGGAAGCTATTACAGGATCCCACTTTTGTGCTTGGGCTGGGCATCGTGCGCCAGCTTTTGAAGCGTGTCGTTTTTTGATTGAGGAGCTTAAGTTTAAGGCGCCGTTTTGGAAGCGGGAAACCCGAAATTATGGCGTGAGATGGGTGGAAAAAATACGATTTTAATCAATTATCTGGTAATTTGTATATACTGCACAGAAATTGCGTTTTTATCTCGCTTCGCTCTCTTTGAATTTGAGAACTGTGACACACCACTACCCTAGGGTGGTGCTTGACTCAAGTTCCAAGGAAGCTATAAGTTGATCCCACTTTTGTTCCTATTGTGAAAAGAAATAATAAAAACTAAATATCATTAAAATAATTTAATTTAATTAATTGTTAATTATTAATTACCCCCCTCAAGGGGGGACTACAGGGGGGCCGCGATTTGACAGGGGTGTGTAAAAAGCTCTCCGGATATAGCAAAGCTCGATAACGAACATCGTTCCGAGCTTTGCTATATAAGTTTGTAACGGTGCTAAGTATTATAAACATTTATTCATTTTATACCTAAATCCTGCAAGTGAGTCACTAACTCATTGAAAAGTTCACTAAAATTGTGAAAAAAACCGTGACTCCGTTTTATCTATAACTAATTGATTATTATAGTAAAGATAAAATGACTTGCCGGATTTCGGTTATAGAAGAATAGAGTTATTTATAGAAGAATATCCGCTTAAATTCTTGACATTCTCTCAAGATAAATTTTGCGCGGTTTTTTTACCCTGCCAAACTAAAGTTTAGACTCGCGTCGCCAAATTAAAGTTGGTCAATTCCTGCCAAACTCAAGTTTAGACTCGCGCTGCCAAACTCAAGTTTAGACTCGTGCCGCCAAACGTTAGTTTGGACGACTGCAATTACCAATTATCCCAAATATTGTTTGACAAATTCTTCAAGTTTTTGTTCCTGAAAACTTCTCGCTAATTGGGAAACTTCTTTGGCAAAGGGTTGTAATTGAGCATCAAGTTGTTCTAGTTCTTCAGCGTATTCTACAATGCCTCGAATATCTCCCATCATAACAAGTTCAAACAAGGCCTCGGCCTGTTCTGGTGAGGGGCCTTTGAGGGGAGCATCGCGCTTGCTGTTATCGTTCAATGTTGCCGACTCATCATAAATCCATTGAAGCGGTAAATGAGCTGCTAACAATTGTAATAATTGGTCAAGAACGACCGGTTTAGGCAGAAACGCATCATAGCCGGCTTTCAAACATTCTTGTTGGTGTTGGGTAAATACGTTAGCTGAAACAGCGGCAATAAAAATTTCTTTTAATTGGGTATCTTGGCGTATTTGTCGGACACATTCCTCCATCGCGGGCATCATCGAGTCCATTAAAATCACATCGGGGTAATATTCACGCGCTAATGTGAAGGTTTGTTCTGCATTTTCAACTTCAAGCATGTCAAACCCTAATGGTTCAAGTAATTCAATTAATAAGGAACTATTTTGCCGCTTGTCATCCGTCACTAAAATAACAAAATCTCCCCGGCTCCCTTTTGGTAAAGAGGGGGATTGTTGCCCCGTTACAGAAAAGGATATTTTTTTGAAACCAATAATTTTCGGTTTTTGGAGCGTAGTGGTGCTGTCTAAGTCCGAAACGACCGGCATTGCCACTTCAAACTCAAAAGTGCTGCCTTTGCCTAATTCACTTGTGACTTTTAACTCACCCCCCATCATTTCCACTAATTTTTTGCTAATGGGTAAACCTAAACCCGTCCCTTCTATCGTCTTGCTTTGTGTGCCAACTTGCTGAAAAGGTTCAAAAATTTGATCTATTTCCTCTTCGGCAATACCAATGCCCGTGTCTTCTATCTTAAAATACAGCCTCCCCGAAGTACAGGGTTTGGGGGGGAGTCCCGATTTATAACCCGCGGTAAACGTGACGCTGCCATGAACCGTGAATTTCATTGCATTACTCAGTAAATTGAGCATAATTTGCCGTAATCTTTTTTCATCGCCGCGAACCCCAGACGGCATCCTTCCTACCTCCTCCTTTTTCAAAAGGGGACTCGGAGAGATTTCTTTATAAATAAAGACAATATCTTTTTCTTCCGCCCGTAGGCGAAATAAATCTATAATCCCTCTCAGAAACGTCGGCAAGTAAAATTCATTCTCAATCAGTTCTAATTTACCGGCTTCAATTTTAGATAAATCTAAAATATCATTAATCAGCGTCAACAAATGCTCACCGCTTTGTTGAATAATCGTTACCCCCTCTTCTTGTTTGCCAGTCAGTGTTGGATCGCGCTGTAGAATTTGTGCATAACCTAAAATGCCATTGAGTGGGGTGCGTAATTCGTGGCTCATATTGGCAAGAAAGGTACTTTTAGCACGGTTAGCCATTTCCGCCTCATATTGAGCATGTTCCGCTTGTTCTTTGGCTTTTTGCAATTCCGCTTCAACGATATCGGAGTGTTCGTTAGACATTTCTAACAAAAATTCTAGGTTAGCTTTTTCGTCTTTCAGCTTCTCCAATTCTTGGCGTAGTTCTTCTATTTCGTCGATACGTTCTTGGTTTGCTGGTATTTTTTCCGTCATGTCTAGGATTTTAGCAGGAATAAAACAACTCGCGTGCGCCCTAAACAGCTTATTCCCATTCCAACTGCAAACGAGGCATGAGTCGTTTTAGGTTAGTCAATGATTTTTTTTGCCAAGGAATCTGATTCGAGCCTTGAATGGTCACCTGAATATTCTCTTTCTTATTCACCTTGATCACAAATTTCGCCAATGTGGTGACACCTGAACTGTTGAGAGATTTCAACTGCCGCAGGTTGATTGTAACTAGAGGTGGCTCATTTTCAGACACTTGGTTGAGTAATTGTGTGAGGGGCACATACGCTTTAACACCAATCAGCCGCAGTGTCCCTTGGAAAAGGATGGTGGCCGTTGTTTCGTCGTAACGGATGCTGTACTCTTGATGATCGCTAATTTCCATCTTTTTCAAGCCTCAAAATGTATTCAAATCGTCTTTTGGGAGGGATAAAGTGTACTTTAATTGGGTTAAGCACGACAAGACAGTTATCGGTTATCAGTTATCAGTTATCAGTTATCAGATATCAGATATCAGTGGTGAAATTTGAACGGGTGATGTACCTATACTTAACACGGGAATAATTTTCAATCGTGCAAAGTCTAGTGCAGCGTCAAACTTACCATTGTCATAAGTCTGTCCATCCCTTAAAAAAAATGCTTGTGATCGCTACGCGGAAGTGTTTATTCGTCTTATTTTTGCAAAAGTCAATGCCTGATGTTGTCGCCATAAGAAATTTGTCCAATAGCCTTAAGAAAATTTTAGACTATCCTCTGAATATTGAGAAATATCCGCCCAAATGTAAAACGCCCCTTCTGGCATCGCGTCAACCGTCTTTTGGGAGGGATAAAGTGTACTTTAAATGGATCAAGCACGACAATACAGTTATCAGTGGTGAAATTTGAACGGGTGATGTGCCTATACTTAACACGGGAATAATTTTCAATCGTGCAAAGTATAGTGCAGCGTCAAACTTACCATTGTCATAAGTCTGTCCATCCCTAAAAAAAAGGCTTGTGATCGCTACGCGGAAGTGTTTATTCGTCTGATTTTTGCCAAACTCAATGCATGAGGTTGTCGCCATAAGAAATTTCTCCAATAGCCTTAAGAAAATTTTAGACTATCCTCTGAATATTGAGAAATATCCGCCCAAATGTAAAACGCCCCTTCAGGCATCGCGTCAATGGTAAACAGTTCGCCTTAAACATAACTAATTCTACTATTTTTTGGTAGTTTTGGCGTTTTTAAGTAAGAGTTGAGATAATTCATTATACTTATACTTGACACCAATTTGCGCTTTTGTCACTTACAGATTTATCAGAAAAAGACATGACAAAAAAAGCTTAAGGATGGCGATGCTCAGTATAGTACCGTTACAAACTTATCTCGCACAGCGAAGAACTCCGTTTCTATCGCACAGCGAAGAACGATGTTATCTCACTACGCTCGCTACTGCGCCTCAAGCTAAGCGAGATCATAGTCGCTCTTGACACACCCCTACCTCAATGCCATTAAATTAAGAGCATGTAGCCACCCTCCGCTACGCGAAACCCACCAATAAGAGATAAATGGTGGGTGTAACGAAGTTCTGGGTGGCTACCCCAAGGTTTTTTGTCAAAGGGCATTGACTCCTACCTGGGGTGTGTCGCAATTCTCAAACACGCAAACGAAGTAACTTCCGCTTCCGCAAATTATTTTTAGTGAGGTGCCAACATAACCCAACCCAATCTTAACCCCCAGCAAACAAATTTTAAAAGCCATTGATAACAATGGCGTTGTCAGAAAATTATAAGCGCATAGCGCTTTTTTCCGTAAAGCAGTCCATGAGAAATTTCATCGGAGATAAAGTAAATCCCATAATTGTCGCAGTAGTTGATTAACGCTTTTAAAGCAACTTTACCATAAACATTGCCGATAAGATTGGAAGGGGCGGAAATCTGCACCGCTTTGCTATCCCGATGGGCTTGTAATTGTTCAACGGTTCATTGGTAATCCGTTGATTTATCTATGGATTGAGTACAACTAATTACGCGGATAAACCAATTGAGTACAACTAATTACGCGGATAAACGAATTGAGTACAACTAATTACGGCCCGATAAACCAATTGAGTACAACTAATTACGCGGATAAACCAATTGAGTACAACTAATTACGCGGATAAACGAATTGAGTACAACTAATTACGGCCCGATAAACCAATTGAGTACAACTAATTACGGGCCGATAAACGAATTGAGTACAACTAATTACGGCCCGATAAACCAATTGAGTACAACTAATTACGCGGATAAACAAATTGAGTACAACTAATTACGCGGATAAACCAATTGAGTACAACTAATTACGGGCCGATAAACGAATTGAGTACAACTAATTACGCGGATAAACGAATTGAGTACAACTAATTACGGCCCGATAAACCAATTGAGTACAACTAATTACGCGGATAAACCAATTGAGTACAACTAATTACGGGCCGATAAACGAATTGAGTACAACTAATTACGCCGATAAACGAATTGAGTACAACTAATTACGGGCCGATAAACGAATTAAAAACGCCTTCATCAGGCGCTATTGGCAAGACGAGACGATTGAATTTGATGACAATCTTCTGATTCAAGAAGGAGCCTACACTTTTTTTGATGATCCACCCATTGTGCGTCATCAACTGATTGGGCTGTGGCAATTGACAGGCATGATATATCCGGAGACGGGGCAACGTGTTCCTTTCCAAGAGGCGATTGCACCAACCATAGAATTGATAGTTTATCAAGACGAAGGCACTTTTCAGTTCGTCAAGCACTTTGACGGGATTGACACGGTGTTTGACATTGCCACACAACAATTTTCAGGTTCAAATAAACACGCGGTGATTGAACATCGTCAGGGCCGTTGGACATTGGAAAAAGATCGTTTGACTGAACATTCTGAAAGTGATGGGAAACCAAAGAGGGTTCGCATTCTCTCAGTGAATGAAACCGAATTGATCATTGAAGAGCCACCTAAAAAGGGTATTGCGCTGCAAATGATTTATACACGACGTTCTAATTTGATGAAATGATATACTTAACACCGTTACAAACTTCGTTCTTCGTTGGGCGAGATAATCATAAGCACACTTCAGGGCACAGAGTAACACCGAGGAACACCGAGCAAAACTGATTTTTTAATTTTAATTAAAATATTTATTGGGTTATTTCTGTTTTTTTTCAAAAGCATAATGGCTCAAGGGATTTCAACTCATGGCCCTATTGAAACCTCTTTTAATTGTAGTTGACGGAGTTTTCCGTAGGCGAGTCATCCAATGCCGCCTAGTGGCTTTCCTTCAGCGAAAGAGGATATCTTTAAGACTGATGGCAGCAAATTGTGGGCCATATCGCATAATGGCTCAACGGATTTCAACTCATGGCCCTTAAAAAAACCTCTTTTAATTGTAGTTGACGGAGTTTATAGTAAGACTGTAATCGCCCACCGTCTAGTGGCTAAAGCCACTACTACAAACTATAAGTGCATGAGAGCGGAAATACCCACACCACACGGCCTAGTAGTCTGTCAACATTGTTTTTACGGGTAAAATACTCGATACAGGAGTCCAAACTTTAGTTAGTTTGGCAGTCATCCGTTTGACAGTCGTCCAAACTAACGTTTGGACGACTTTATGACGTATTTGACCCGTCAAAACAATGTTGACAGACTACCAGTGCAAGAAAGCGGAAGTCCCGGTACCACTTAGCCAACGGCTTTAGCTGTTGGCGTTGAGGTGGTATGAAAACTTCCGCTCTCCTGCACTAGTACAACTAATGACGCGGATAATCGAATTGGTAATGTATCAGGGCACTGGCTCAGTAGGCTTTAGCCTACTTTCGCTTTTAGACAACGGCTTTAGCCGTTGGCGTTGGGTGGTATCGAAACTTCCGCTTTACTGTACTAGTACTAATGGGTGCTATGAAGATTTCCGCTCTCCTGCACTAGACACCGTCATTAATCAGCTTTTTGTCATGTCTCACGCAGCGGAACACGCTCAGCCATGAAAACCAGATTTCGTATCTGTAGAAATGACAAAAGCAGCGCAATTTGTGCCGGTGCTAAGTATACTGCAAACGGCTAGAATTTGAACTAGAGATTTTCAGATAATTATTTAGTCCCCTTTAGGGGACTTTCGCTTTCAGTTGGCTGCCAAAAAATCCGATGTCTTTAAGACATCGGATTTTAAAAAAATCATCTTGATTTCACCTGCAAGCCTTTCGGCACTATCCATCTTTCCGCTAATTCAAATAACCCTTGGACTAATAAGGCTAACACTGCCGCGGGTATTGCGCCCTGTAAAATCAAACCGACATCGTCTAAACGAATCCCAGTTAAAATGGGTTGCCCATAACCACCAGCACCAATTAAAGCACCCAGAGTTGCCGTGCCAATATTGATGATAGCCGAAGTTTTTATGCCGGCAAAAATGGAGCGATAAGACAATGGCAGTTCAATCAGTCGTAAACGCGCCATTGGAGGCAATCCTAAAGCTTGGGCGGATTCTCTCAATTGGGGAGAAATATCATGTAATCCCAGATAGGTATTGCGGACGATAGGTAAGAGACTATACAAAAAGAGGGCCGCAATGGCCGGAAAATTGCCAATCCCTAACAATGGAATCATAAACACCAAGATGGCTAAGGAAGGAATGGTTTGAATCATGCCCACGATGCCCAAGATAATTTGTCCCAATCGCCTAGATTTAAACGCTAAAATCCCTAATGGAATCGACACGAGAATAGCCGCAAACAATGAAATGCTCACCAAAATGAGATGTTCAATGGTGAGTTGATACAAACGACTCCAGAGACTGTCTTCGGGAATCTCAACTTTAAGGGCCAATTTTTCCGCTAAAAAATCTGCGGCGACTTGGTTTTCAGGCACTTTATCCAATTTAGCGCGGGCATTCATTTTTGTCATCTCAGCCTCAGATATCTTGCCTTCTAATTCCTGTAAGGCTTTGATAACTTGGGGCAGACGCTCTTGTAAGTCAGCGCGATAGATGAATACCGAATAATATTTTGGAAAATGTTGCAAATCATCCTCCAAGACTTGCAAATCATAGTAAGCCACTTCACCATCAGTTGAGTAAGCGTCAACGACATCAATCGCACCCTGATTCAGCCCTTGATAAGCGAGATCATGGTGGAGTCCGCGCACATCGGTTTGTGGCAATTGATAGATTTGACGCAAACTTTGCCACCCATCGTTGCGAGCCATGAAACTTTCGCCAAATCCGAATTTGAGGAAAGGATAATGCCGCAAATCAGAGAGTTTGCGAATGCCATATTTTGCCGCGACGGCTTTTTTCATGCTTATCGCATAAGTGTTGTTAAAACCCAACGGGTTTGTCATGAGTATATTGTCTTGAAGCAGTCGCCCACGAATGTCGTCAAGCGTCTTTAGTCCACTGCCGGCAAACAGTTCTCGCGTCATGGTACCGGTGTACTCTGGATAAATGTCAATGTCACCTCTCTTAAGTGCCTTCCAAAGCACTTGAGTGCCACCCAATTCGCCTCGATGAATGGCCTTAACCCCGGCATGATTGACTAAATGGGTCATCAATTCACCCAAAATGACACTTTCTGTATGTATCTTGGAACCGATTTTAACGGTTAAATTAGTATCCGCTGCTAAAAGCGTCGTGTGTGTCATCATAAAACACACTAAAATGAACCACGAGTTTTTTTTCATCACGAGTTTCCTGTCAAAGCTTCAAGAGGACTACGTTGTGCATTAATAAATTGCGTCACAAAGGGAACTGCCGGTGTCTGAACAAGTTCAGCCAAATTACCCTGTTGAACAATCTGCCCATCACGTAATAACACGATCAGATCGCCTAAAAAGCCAGCTTCACCAATGTCATGGGTGACGATAACGACGGTTTTGCCCAAGGTTTGAAAAATATCTTTCAGATCCGTTTGCAATTCAGAACGAATCATCGGATCGAGTGCGCCAAGTGGCTCGTCAAGTAAGAGTAAATCGGGATCAAGTACCAACGCTCGCATTAAACTAACGCGCTGCCGTTGTCCACCAGACAATTGTGCCGGAAAACGACTCAACATATCTAACGGTAATTGGGTCAATTGCGCTAATTCTGTCACTCGCTTATCAATGCGATCAGTCGCCCAACCTAAATAGCCTGCCATCAACGCAATATTTTGGTAAGCCGTCAAATGAGGAAATAGTCCGCCTTCTTGAATGACATAGCCCATTTTATGTCTGAGGGCGAGTGCATTTTGTCGCGTGAGCGGCAGCCCTTCAAAAAGCACCGTGCCACCACCGTCTGGTTGAATGAGGCCATTGATTATGCGTATCAGTGTCGATTTACCAGAACCACTTTGCCCTAAAAGAATCGTCGTTTTGCCGGCCGGAATAGACAGATTGATGGATTTTAAGGCCATTATCTGTCCATAAGTTTTTGAAATGTTCTTGAGTTGTAGCATTTTGTATATATATAGTACAACGGGTTAGGAGAATAAACGAATGTTACGGTTTTCAGTGATTAAGTTGTAAGTCCCATCAGATTCTGGGATTTCGGGGGTGTGCTAAAAATCCGATTCTTTAAGACATCGGATTTTTTGTTTACCCGTGCGAAGTATAATCAGGTAGCAAAATAATCATTATACTATACACCGTCATAAACTGAAATTTTTGTCAGGAGTCCAAGATTTATCTTGGCAGGACTCCAAGATTTATCTTGGCAGCAGTCCAAGATTTATCTTGGCAGGAGTCCAAGATTTATCTTGGCAGGAGTCGACCCACTGCCATAAAGTACACAAAAAAACACCTACAAAAAGTATAACTAATGAAGCGCGACAGAGGGCAATTGAAAACATCCAAAATTTTTTATGGCCCTCAAAATCGATACTCCAAAAACCCGCCAAAAAATAGGTCAATAACCGGGGCCCACGTATCACTACTCTGCCAAACCCGCGGCGGCTGCAAAACACGGCTAGTGCAGTAAAGCGGAAATAGAAAGACCACCTTAGCCAACAGTCTAAAAGCTAAAGTAGGCTAAAGCCTACTAACGTGAGTTCGACTTATTTTTCTTGCTTGTTATATAAATTTTATATTAATCAATTGGTTGAAAATAATTACTTGATTAAAAAATATTTTTTTTACTATTAAACCCTTAACATTAATACGTTAAACCTACAAATTGTGGGCCATAGAGTGAAATGAGCCAGTAAAGCTTGTTGGTTTTTTTTTAAACTGATTGATTTAAAAGTCATTATAAATAACTATTTGATATAATTAATAATTATATAAGTCACTGATATTTAAAGTCGAACTCACGTTACTAATACCAATTCTGGATTTAAACACTTGTTATAATGTCGGTGGATCGCGTCGCTTAATTTGCCACTAGCCATTTTCAAAACCTGAAATTCAATTAAGAATTGGTATAACCCTCTTCTCTTGCAGTGCCCTGATACGTACTTAAGCTTTTAGGCTGTAAGGAAGGCAGTCGTCCAAACTAACTAATGGCCGGACTCGTTTGGCAAACTTTAGTTTGGCATGCTCCCAAATTAATGAAAAATGAAACATAGCGGTTCTTTTGGGGGCCATGTTAGCGAATTGATTCTGTTGATTTGACTGATGGCCCTATAATTAATGAAAACTGAAAAATGAAAACTGAAAACTGAATTCTAAAACATAGCGGTTCTTTTGGGGGCCATGTTGGCGAATTGATTCTGTTGATTTGACTGATGGCCCTATAATTAATGAAAACTGAAAAATGAAAACTGAAAAATGAATTCTAAAACATAGCGGTTCTTTTGGGGGCCATGTTGGCGACTAAAGCTATTCACTGTCTCGTTTTCTAGGCACCGCCCGACTCCTTTGGGTGTTGCATTTATTTGTCAGTGTGCGTATAATACGCCGCGTCTTTCGTGCCGTGCAGATTGGCACCCAGACAACAAACCATTTTTGGTTGACAGGCTTAAACGACAGCCTTATGATGCACCCTCCGCTGCCCTTGTTCCATCCAGTACAAGGGCTTTGTAAAAAGCAAAGGGCTGTTGCGGCAAATACGTGTTTGCGTGGGCGGGTTGAGAATGCACACCATTGATAGGATTTGAATAAGAAACGGGTAAGAAAAAATGCTTGCAAACACCTGAGAAAAACGGTTATAGTTGCAAAAGCGCACGAGGTATCGTGTTTTTTAGCAAGGCCTTTTGAATGATCAAGTGTTAATACGAAAAAAAGCCGCAAGGCAATTAGGCCAATAGGCTTTATTTAACGAAGTTACCGGTTGTCAACACTATTCAAATTCATGACGACTAAACACTTTTCAAGTTATTGGCGCAAGCGGATCGGATAATTTTTGTTCACTTATTTTTAATACCAGCATTGCTCTGTGGGGACTACCAAAGTTTGGACATCCCGAGTATCGGTTTTGCTACGCGCCGTTAATTGTAGCCACGCCTAGACGACTTTTAACACTGTGGAATTATATTTTCAACGAGGATTTTTATTTTGGAAAAACTTGTTTCATTGCTATTCGCATTAATGTTGTCAACTTCGAGTTTGGCAGCAGGATGGGAAGGAAAAGTCTATCAAACTCCTTTTGTAAATGATTGGGATCACGAAGTCGATTTTTCATGTCCTGATGGGATGTTTATAGTGGGGGTGTATAGTATGCACCATAATCATTACGAAGATAGGCGTTTTAAGTTTCGTTGTGTCCGTTTTCGTAATGTTTCTCAAAAAAGCTGTAAATGGACAAAATGGCTTAATAACTGGGATCGACCTGTCAACTTTACTTGTCCTGATGATGGGTTTTTAGTAGGTGTTAATAGCATACACCATAATCATTACGAAGACAGGAAGTTTAAATATCAATGTTGTGCAATGTACTCAGGTGCCAACAAGTTAATTCCTTCAAGGTGTACTCAATCAGATTATACTCAATATGATAGCGTTATAAATTTTACGGTTCCTAGGGGTAACGCTATGACGGGAGTTACCAGTCATCACCATAACCATTACGAAGATAGACAATATAGTTTCAGATTCTGTCAAGCTAAGCTAACTGGCAGACATTAGCAAGCCTCGCGAAGCGAAACCCATCTTCTATCTAAAAAAGCCCCAAGGCTTCACAGCCAAGGGGCTTTTTCTCACAACGACCCCACCCAGACTCCCTCACCATCCTCTCAAAACTCTACACATACCAACATTCTCAAATGCCTTACAATTGACCTAACAGTAAGCACTCACCTTAGACATAAGTTTTTAAATAATTTATTTTTAGGCATTTTAACCAATAGGCCCCTATCGGGGATTGATTAAAAATCAATGCTTTAGATTAGGGTTGTTGCGAAATAAAAAACTCTTGTAAAACAGAGTTGTTGCGAAATAAAAAGCTCTATAACGCAACAACTCTACTGTTTATCTACAAAAAAAAACTAAAGAAGCATTGATACTGAGCGCAAGAAACATGGCAAAAAGGAAAATATATGGCAAACACTCAAACTAAACCAATGCCGACTCATAGCTCACTCAATGAGCTAATTGAATTTTTTGACACCCATGATATGGGTGAATATTGGGATGATATGCCAGAAGTTCATTTTGAGGTCAATATAACAAGTCGGAAACACTTGATTGAAATTGATGAATAAATCCTTCCAAAAATCTCTGAAATTGCTCAATCAAGGAAAGTGTCTATCAAATGACTTATCAATGCCTAGCTGAAAGAGAAAATTTTAGAAGTACAACAAAATTATTAGCGAGCGTCGGATGGGTTTACTGTAGCAAGCGTCGGATAGCCTAAAAACGTTGTACCACCCAACGTTGTTGCCCACCTTCGTCGCATTTTGGGGCCGGCAAGAAAAACACCTTGGTGGGCTACATGTATGGATTTATCGTTTTTCTGCACTAATGCACTGATAACTGATCACTGTTCACTGATAACTGATAACTGAACACTGATCATTGAGCACTGACTTCAACTTCCACCCGCCTATTTTTCACCCACGCAGCCTTATTATTTCCTCTAACAAGCGGCCGACTCGCACCATAACCATAATAACTTATCCGGCTTCTATTAAAACCACGAACCGCTAACGCGGCAGCCACCGATTTAGCACGATTTCGTGACAATTGCCAAATCAAAGGCTTACTTTCAGTTAGCGTTTTACCTTTAAAAGGCTGACGAGCGGAATGTCCCCGGATTATGACTCGTCTAGCATCTATATTAATTAAGGCAAGCGCAATTTCTTCCAATTGCGCCTCAGAAATAAGCGTTAAATCCTCTTTACCAACCTCATAATCAATTTGGCGGAAAATCGCAACCGGTTGCAAAATCGCTTTGAGGGCCATCGAATGGCTTGCGATAGACTTATCATGACGATAACACCGATTTGCCATTTGGTAGAGATTTTGTAACCGTTTTCTGTCATAGAGCAAACTTAAACTTTTGTTACTCAATACCACATCGCCATCAACAATGCGGTACCGATTACCGCGCAACAACTCAGTGACACGCTGACGAGCGCGTCGATTGCGAGTACAAACGTTTAAATAAGCCTCAAAGCCTAAAGGCCGCTGGCCTTGTTTAGAATAAACATTACCGATACCCACCCACGCAGGGGAATAGTTAGGCCGATGAGTTAAGGCCTGTTGATAATGATAAAGGGCCTCAGTATAGTTCTTTTCCTGCGCCAAGACGGCCCCAAAATGATAATGAGCGAGTGGATGATCTGGACAAAGCGCAAGGGCCTGTTGAAGCAACTCTTTTTGTAGCTTACGATGAATGATGCTATCCAATTGAACAGTTTCACTGACACGCTGACTAGCCTCTTCGCAAGGCGTTGCAGCCCAGAGCCTAACAGAAAAGAAAAGCATAACAAAAACTTGAACTAAAATAATCGACTTAACCTTTGACATAATTTGATAACCTCTAGAAGTCCAAAGCTTGTAGTAGGCGCTGAGCGCGCCTAAGTTTGTAGTAGGCGCTGAGCGCGCCTAAGTTTATAATAGGCACTGAGCGCGCCTAAGTTTGTAATAAGCGCTTTAGTGTATGTAACAAAATAACTTGAACAAATTTTATCAATTTGATTATAATTTGCTCCACAAAAATGACCAGGTTATTTTGTGACAGGCCCTAAGGAGGGTGATATAAAAATTACCGCTAGATATTTTTATGGTTACTTGAACAATCGACTTTGAGGGCCATAAAATGCTTTCAAATTAGGTTATGGCCCTCTATCGCGCTTCATTGTCACACTTTTTATAGGTGTTTTGTTGCTGGCGCACCCCTGCACCACTGCCATTATAAGCAAAAGGCCCGTTTATAATAAGCAATTTATCGCCCACATTTCAATATAAGGAGATAAATCACCTTACCACCTATCAGTTTCCTCTAACTCATTGAATATTAAGTACAACGAATTACGGGGATAAACGAATTGCACAATAAATCGTCCTTAATAGACTCAACGTGGCTATAACTTTATTTTTTATGACGGGTTAATATATAAGGCGTATTATTAAAGCCAGGTACACTGGCTATATTAATCTCGCCCCGTTGGGGCTTGCCTGGGGCGTTGCCCCAGGCTATATTAATCTCGCCCCGTTGGGGCTAAAGCCAGGGGCGTTGCCCCAGGCTATAAGTACAGAATCATCAATTTTCTTGTACAATATCTGAATCATAATTTTCTTCTATTTTAGGATGAACAGAATAAACATAAGAGATAAAAAGGTTTTATTCTGAAAATTCTCAAATTCTGAAAATTCTGATTCATAAGCTATATTAATGTCGCCCCGTTGGGGCTTGCCAGGGGCGTTGCCCCAGGCTATAAGTACAGAATCATCAATTTTCTTGTACAATATCTGAATCATAATTTTCTTCTATTTTAGGATGAACAGAATAAACATAAGAGATAAAAAGGTTTTATTCTGAAAATTCTCAAATTCTGAAAATTCTGATTCAGAAGCTATATTAACATCGCCCCGTTGGGGCTTGCTTGCCAGGTAGGTACACTGGCTTTATTAATGTCGCCCCGTTGTGGCTAATAAAAATTAATGATTAATCATTAATTAACTCAGCGAGTAGTCAGTGTTTGCAGTAAGTGTTTGTAGTAAGCGTTTGTAGTAGTCCTACTACAAACTTAGGCGCTAAAGCATCTACTACTAACTTAGGCGCTAAAGCGCCTACTACTAACTTAGGCGCTAAAGCGCCTACTACAAACTTGAGCTTTTGTTAAAAATAGAAGTCTTACCCGTTGAAGGTTTAGCTTAAGCTAAAGCAAAAACATGCCTAAAACGGTAGGCTTTACACAAATAAAATCTCGCCTTTTTCTGTCATTTCTTCTCGCAATTCTTCGATATCAGTCAGTGATAACTCAGTAAGTTCAGAGATATCTAAGTTACTTGTTGTGGCATTGCGTCTTAACAATTTTCGAGCTATCTTGCGACGTTCTTCTTTTCTGATATCGTCGTGTTTCTCTTTGACCATGCGCTCGTCCATCATTTTCGTGTGAAGTTCAGGGGAAGTGTCTTCTGTTTTGAGACGCTCAAAGAGCGTCTTGATTTCTGGCGTTTTGAATTGGTGTAAATACACCCACCCCTTTAAGGTTTCGTGAATAGCCTGTATCCATTCCCGACATTCTTCTGGCATTCTGATGTCCGCATCAGGCGCTTTGGTAAAAATAAAAAACAACCGATGCTTGTGAGGAAATATCCCCTTAGCGACTTCACCGTCGATGAAATCTTTCATCTCGGTATCATGGACAAGAATGTTTTTACCGGGAACCGGTGAAAGCCTGTCGGTGAAAAAAACCAACGTATATACCGTTTTTGGGAAATGGTAGTCTCGTGAACTCTTGATGGTTTCCACAATCGCTGTCAGATGATAGTAACAGAACCGCTCAAAATTCTGTGAGTAGTTCGCATGTTGTGCCTCGACAATAGTGCGTTTCTTTTCGTCTTCGGCAAACAAGTCAAACTTGATTTTCACGTTTCCTACCGGCCGGTGAAATTCCTTTTCGGTTTCGACTTCCTTGATTTGGAGGTTGACGCCTGTAAAGGCTTTTACCATTCTTTTGAAAACATCCACATTACTGAACCCTTCCTGAAAAGCCGGTCTGCTTTCCAAAGAATGGACAGTGATTTTTTCGCGTTCAAACGATTCACTCATGATGAATCTCCTAATTAGTATTTTTTACTACATATCAATGTTTTTTTATTAATGTCAATATATTTTATATTTTTTTTTGAAATAAATAAGATTTTTTATGGAACATTCATTGCATGTATTGCCTTCAGATTTGTTTTTGAACCGACTTATAAGAATTCTAAGAATAATTTTTTGCCGGTACTGATTCTAAAACCTGCCCGTCAAAACGGTAGAAGGTTTAAAAAAGATTCCAGCAAATGCCAAGGTTATGCGCTGTCATGTTTAAAAGCAACTACAAGGATTGTATATAATAAGGGATTTTTGTTTAGAGCCTCTAATCACGTCAGTCAAGTTTTTGTTCAATCTACGCATTTGTTTTGGTAGTGAAAAAACCTGACACTCGATGATCAAGTTTTTAGCCCTGAAAACCCTAACTACAAAGATTGTTGTAGGTTTCGGCAAGCTCTTTCATAAGCATACAATCCTTGTAGTTAGCGGTTTAAATCCCTTATTATATACAATCCTTGTAAATTGATACGAATAAAATCCCTTATTATATACAATCCTTGTAAATGTAGCAGCCCCAAAGGGGCGTATTATTAAAGCCAGGGGCAACGCCCCTGGAAACTACCTAGAAAAAAATTGATAAAGGAAAACTCAAATGTCCACACGTTCCCGTCGTACCCTAACTCGCGCCATCCACCGAATTGTGCGTCAATCCGCCACAACCGGCCGCCCAGTGCCAAAATACGCCGCACCACCGGCCCTATTAAGTCTGCTATTGCTCAGTCAGCCAGCGTTAGCACAAGAGGCCCAAGTTGAGGCCCAATTTGAGAAAGTGCCAAGGCTAGAAAATCCCCTAGCCTCGCCGATCTATGTCGGAAGCAGCAGCAAGCCCACGTTTGTCGATATCGACAACGATGGCGACATGGATGCCTTTATTGGAAGCGGTGATGGCACCGTCAACTACTACGAAAATACAGGCAACGCCAGCCACCCCATCTTTGAGCGCACCGACGAGCCAAACAATCCTCTCAGTGGCGTGAAGATGCAAGAGCATAGCTACCCTACCTTGGTTGATATCGATGATGACAAAGACTTGGATGCCTTCATCGGAGGAAAAAATGCGCTAAGTTACTACGAAAACACCGGTGATGTCAATCAACCCATTTTCGAGGAGCGCACTGAGCAAAATAATCCTCTCAATGGCGTGAATCTGGGTGAGGACAATATTCCCACCTTAAGTGACATTGACAATGACGGCGATTTGGACGCGTTTATCGGCACTCGCGTGCAAGAGACTAACGATGACGGCCAACTCATCTATTATGGCATAGTCAAATACTTTGAGAATACTGGCAGTGCCAGTCAACCCGTGTTTGAAGAACGCACCGACACGGCCAATCCGTTAGGCTCAGTGAAGGTGATAAACAATAACACCACCAACAATCGCATTGAAAGTGCCCTTCCTAGCCTCGTTGACATTGATAACGACAGTGATTTGGATGCCTTCATTGGCGCAGCGGATGGCACAGTAAAGTACTATGAAAACACCGGCACAGCTGACAGCCCAAACTTTGTTCAGCGCCTCGAACCAAACACGCCTCTTCATGGCATAGATGTCGGCGATAACAGTGCCCCCACCTTCATTGACATCTACAACGACAATGATTTAGATGCCGTTATTGGGACATCAGACGGCACCATCAAGTACCATGAAAACACCGGCACTCCCAACCAGCCACAGTTTGTCGAGCGCACCAAGCTAGACAATCCCTTCGGAGGCGTGGTAGATGCTAAAGTCACCCTAACCTTGGTTGACATTGATCAGGATGGTGACATAGATGCATTCACCACCTCTGGCGGCACGATGAAATACTACCAAAACACCGGCAATGTTAATCAGCCCACCTTTGTCGAGCGCACCGCACAAGACAATCCTCTCAATAGCGTGGAAATGAAAATCAGCCCTATTTTGGTTGATATTGATACTGATGGTGATTTGGATGCCTTCTTCATCGGTGGCAAGTCGAAAAAGTCCAGTGAGGAGTATCCCGATTACACCATAAAATACTATGAAAACACCGGCACGGCCACTCGTCCAATCTTCGAGGAACGCACCGACACGGCCAATCCCTTGAGTGAGGTGGAAGTGATTACTCCCCAAGTCCGCTTCGTTGACATGGATTATGACGGCGATTTAGACTTCTTTCAGGCCTCCAATGCCAAAACGTACTATGAAAACACCGGCAGTGTTAGCCAGCCCCACTTTGCCGAACGCACCGCATCAAACCATCCCTTTATCAATATAGAGATGCAAACTCTTCCCGCAGTGGTTGACATGGATAATGACGGCAAATGGGAAGCCTTCACGGCCGCGGACGGCACGATGAAATATTACCAGTCCGAAGAAACGGACGTTGGTATGCCAAAGTTTGTTGAGCGCACGGCTGACGAAAACAATCCCTTCGCAGGTGTGAAAGTGCCCTACAACAGCACGCCCACCTTAGTGGATATGGACAACGACGGTGATTTGGATATCTTCATCACGGCCGATGATGGCACGACAACCTACTACCGCAACACCAGCCCAGTCAACCAACCGGCCTTTGTTGCTCGTCAGGGACAAAACAACCCGTTAGCGGATATCAATGTGACGCTGTCCGGTCAACCGGCCTTAGTTGACATTGATGATGACAAAGACTTAGACGCGTTTTTTGGAACATCCCAAGGCACAGTGGTTTACTATGAAAACACCGGCACCGCCAGTCAGCCCGTCTTTGTTAAACGGGGTAAAAGCCGCCAAGGGTTGGCAAACCTTGGAGATTTAGTACCGACTAATCCGCTGGCGAACGTGAAGGTAGAAGCACAGATTATGCAAACTATCTTGATTGACATTGATAACGACAAGGACTTAGATGCCTTGATTGGTACCGCAGGTGGCACAGTGACTTACTACGAAAATACAGGCACCCCCAGCCAGCCACACTTTGTGGAACCCCCCAACCCAAACAATCCGTTTGCCACGGTAAAGTTTGAGCATAGCTTCACCTTAGCTGACATAGATAATGACAATGACTTGGATATCTTTATCAGAACCATGGACAAGGTAAAGTACTACCAGAACACCGGCACAGCCACTGAACCCCGTTTTGAAGAACGCGCCGATATCAATCCGTTGGCCGAAGTGGAGGTTCAGACGATGCTTTGGAGTTTCTCAAGCAGTTTCTCGGACATCTCCTTGGTTGACATAGAGGGTGATAACGACTTAGATGCCTTTATTGAAAATCACTCCCTGAGTGGCAACTCTATTAAATACTATGAAAACACCGGCACCGCCAGCCAGCCACAGTTTGTGGAACGCGAGCCACAACAAAATCATCTGGCGAGCTGGCCCACCGCCACCTTGGTTGACATAGATCAGGATGGTGACTTAGATGCCATCCTTGGAGATGGACACTTTGTGGACTACTACGAAAACACCGGCACTATCAACCAGCCAAACTTTGTGACACCCACCGATAATCCGTTCGCGTTCATTCAGCTCACACTAACCAATCAACCCTATTTCGCCGACATTGATAACGATAGAGACTTAGATGTCTTCATTGGAACCCATAAAGGCACCGTCAACTACTATGAAAACCTCGGCACAGTCGCTCAGCCACACTTTGTCGAAAGCACCAATAATCCGCTTGCCAAGGTGAAAGTGGAATTGGAGAGCATCCCCACCTTGGTTGACATTGATCGGGACAATGACTTGGATGCGTTTATTGGCACCAAGGAAGGCACGATCAAATACTATGAAAACCTCGGCACGGCTAACCAGCCACAGTTTAAGGAGCGCGCCGACTCACAAAATCCGTTGGCCGATGTCAAGATAGACACTCTCCGTCAGCTCACCTGGGTTGATTTTGACAACGATGGCGACTCGGACGTCTTCATCATTGGCGAAACGTTTCAGGAGCAACCTGAAAACGGCCAGGAGCAGCCGGAAAACGAAGTTATTACCAGTTACCCCACTGTCCAATACTATGAAAACCAAGGAACCGGCCAGCAGCCACAGTTTGTGGAAAATACCCAACACAATCCGCTTCTAGCGCAAATCCATCCGGACTCTTTTCGCTCACTCGACTTTATGGATCTTGATCAGGACCAAGACTTAGATGCAGTCATTGGAGAAGACTACCACGTCGTGAGCTATTATGAAAACACTGGCGCTTTTAACAACGGCCAACCCGTCTTTGTCAAGCAACGCACTGAACAAGACAATGCCATCACATTTCGGGGCTACCCTACCACCTTCGCCGACATAGATAATGACGGCGATTGGGATGCTTTCGGCCCAGCGGGCGGGCTGACTTACTATGAGAACCTCAGTCTCGCTGCTAGAGCCTTACCCAATCCTTATGCCTTACCAAGAAGTGGCCTCTACAACCGTCCACGACAAGTCAGCCTGAACTGTGTTGACTGCGAACAAATTTACTACACCTTAGACGGCACCACGCGGCCGACTTCCGCCATCGAATACACGGCCCCGATTCCAATCACGGCCAACACCGCCCTCAACTTTGTTGCCGTTGACGCGCAAGGTCATCTCAGCAAAATCCAAACAGAATTCTATCATATTGATACCACGTTACCTGAAGTCAAGATCACATCACCAGCCACCCTTCGCAGCTTTGCAACCCTGCCATTGATCGAAGGCACGGCTTTTGATGATCTAGAAAAAGGGGTTGGACTGGATCGCGTTGAACTGCAAATCAACAATGGCCCGTTATATATAAGTCAGGATAGCGAAACGCCCTTTACCAGTTCACTCACATGGCTCCCTTTGAAACAAACCTCAGACTCCTCAAAGGTTTTTCGGCAAACCGCCGAGGTTTTTCGTTTCAGCAGCACTGACAGCTGGTATTATGACTTCAAGGATCGGCCATTTCCAACCGGCACTTACACCATCACGGCCCGTGCGTTTGACAAAGCCGGCAACCTGTCAGAAGAAGACACCATCACGGTAACTCTTGGCGAACCGGCCCAAACCGAGTTAGTTATCAAGCTGAACAACCATGCCATATTAACTAGCGACACCCTGAGTGTCACTGGCAAACTCAACCGCTTACCAGAAAGTGACCAAACGCTTCCTGCCGATTTGCCCATTGAACTCATCATCACCGCGCCAGATGGCACACAGAGAATTGAAACCACCACCACTCATAGTCATACTGGTCAATACCAATTTAACTTATCTAGCTTCACGCAACCCGGTAGATACCGCTTTCAAACCACCTTTGCTGGCGCACCCTTGCTGCTGGCACCGGCCGAATCAACTCAACAATCGGCCTTAGTAGGAGACTCAGCCCATCAACTACAGAACCAACCCCCCAACCCATTCAACTTGCGCTATCCAACAGACGGCATCTCAACCAGAACCGCGTTGCGATTTGATTGGGAAAGTACCACTGATCCAGATAACGACGTGGTCACCTATACGCTATTGATTGCCACCGACACAGAAAAGTTTGACAATTCAGTGGTTTACCAACAAGAACAACGGCGGATTCCGCTCACTTCTATTGACGACACCACCGTCATCAACGAAGGACAAACCGATGGAACCCTCAAAGACTTAACCACCTACTACTGGAAAGTAGAAGCCATCGACAACTTTGGCGCCAAAACCACTAGCCCCGTCTTCTCCTTTCATACCAACAACCTTGAAAATGGCGGAGATAATCCCATTAACAACCACTGTGACAGCACGTTGGAGAACAATAACCACTGCGCGACTGCTTCCACCGACATACAAAGGCTACACCTTCCGGCCATCAATGCGCTGGAACTGGGATGGTACCAAGCCGATTTACAACAAACGGCCGAAAACCACTTTACGGTATCCGTTATGGAACCCATCCCAGCGGTTCAACGGCCCACCGACAATGAGGCCCTCTACTACCCAGCGACTGGAGAACTCTTGATAAGAACACTCGAAGTGGAAATAGAAGGTCTCAAGAAAACTTATCGAGCCACCCTGCGACTGATACCCAACACTGAGCCATTACAGTTTCAACTCATTCTTGAAAACATTATACCTTTATGAGACGGGTTGGTGGAGACGCGCGGCGGAATGGCCCACAAACAATAACTACAAGGATTAGCTCCGCTGAACTTCGTTTCGTTATAATAACGGATTTTTAAAAGCAACTACAAGGATTCGTTATAATAACGGATTTTTAAAAGCAACTACAAGGATTCGTTATAATAACGGATTTTTAATCGTTGTGCTTAAAGCATAAAATCAAATCTCCATCAATGAGCTATTGGCTTGTCATTGCTGTATTTAAAAAAAGTTGACTGACGTAATTTTTAGCGATACGAATAAAATCCCTTATTATATACAATCCTTGTAAATTGATACGAATAAAATCCCTTATTATATACAATCCTTGTAAATTGTGGGCCAAGTTGTAGAATTGATAGGTTTTGTGAATGGCCCACAAACAATAACTACAAGGATTAGCAAAGCTCTGTTCTCAAAAGTGATTTCTCACCGAGGTGGGCGATAAATCGCCTACTACAAACAAGTTACCATTCAAAAATATTGTCAATGGGTAAGTGAATATCCATGCGCCCATCAATAATATCGGGAGCCTCTGTACCAAAAGTCTTAAAATCATTCGGTGCTGAATAAACCGTTATGGATTCTGTCGCCGGTACCACTAACCAACATGACTTAACACCCAGCGCAAAAAAGGCATCAAATTTGGCGATAATCTCACTAATGGTTTGTTTTGGTGAGAGGATTTCAATAACGAGCGAAGGCATCTGCGACATTTTCAGGATATCACGTCCCTTTTCAGTCGGACGTGATGAGTTTTCTTTGTGATAAATACTTATGTCTGGTATTAGCTCATCTTTAGCCTTGAGACCAAATTGGCTCAAATCTATCTGGCTCGCGTCTAAACTTAGCTCAACCATCGTTCTGAACCGTTTGTCACTAGATAGCAAAGCTGTTAGCTGTGATTGAGCCAGGCTGTGATTGAATGATCCAATTTTGTGCCTCTCTTCTTTAAACTCTCTCATTTCGGGCATATCTTCGCTTTCTACTGAAAAATTGTTCGTCAATTCATCGACTTCTAACACCTTATGATCCTCCTTTTATACTCAAGATAGGAACAAATTGGACTTGTTGAGAAACCAAAATAATTTCCAAGGGCGTTGCCCTTTGCTTTAATTGAATTAATAATACGCCCCTTCCTTGCTCGTAGAGGTTAATTCTTAAAAGTGGGCCAAGTTGCCGAATTGATAGACATTTTTTTGTGAATGGCCCACAAACACAATAACTACAAGGATTAGCTCCGCTGAACTTCGTTTCGTTATAATAACGGATTTTTAAGCTCCCTTATTATATACAATCCTTGTAGATTGTTGACTGAGGTCATTTGAAGCTTAACGAATAAAATCCCTTATTATATACAATCCTTGTAAATGTTGTGTTTAAAAGTGGGCCAAGTTGCCGAATTGATAGACATTTTTTTGTGAATGGCCCACAAACACAATAACTACAAGGATTAGTTATAATAAAGGATTTTTAAAAGCAATCATCTATTTTGTCTGTCCGGAGTCCAAGATTTATCTTGTCTGTCCGGAGTCCAAGATTTATCTTGGACAAGGATTAGCTTCGCTCCTTGTAATTGTTGTGTTTAAAAGTCTGTCCGGAGTCCAAGATTTATCTTGGACGTCTATTTTTATGACCCTTATTATATACAATCCTTGTAAATTGATACGAATAAAATCCCTTATTATATACAATCCTTGTAAATGTTGTGTTTAAAAGTGGGCCAGGTTGCCGAACATGCGAGATAGTATTGCCAAAAAATATGACTCTGCTATGATAACGATTATTCCCTTGCGACAGGGCCTTGGAAAATAATTGACACGATTGGGAAGGCTTTGATTATGAAACAAATACTGACGTTTTTTGTCATCGGACTGCTTATCAATGGTTGTCAAACTGGGACACCGAAAAGCACTGATCCACAACGTGGCAAACCTATTCGTCCTAATAAGCCAACGACAACATTTTCTAGGCAACCACTGGCTTTAGTGATAGGCAACGAGCGATACGAACATAACCCATTGAATAACCCCGTGAATGATGCCACCGACATGGCGCATCTGCTAAAAAAAATCGGCTTTAAAGTTACCCTTAAAACAGATTTAAAGCAACGCGCTATGGATAAAGCCATCCATGAATTTGGTAAGCGTTTATCAAAAAACCGAGGAATTGGGCTATTTTATTATGCTGGGCATGGCGCACAGGTGATGGGGCAAAATTATCTGCTCCCAATTGATAATAACCGGATTCAGGATGAAACCGATTTGGAATACCATGCCGTTTATGCGGATAAAATCTTGAAAAGAATGGAAGATGCGAAAACGACTTTGAATATTATTATCCTAGATGCTTGCCGTAATAATCCCTATCGTGGTGCTGCGCGTAGTATGGGACGTGGTTTAGCACGAATGCAGTCTACCAGCGATTCCAGCGGCTCAATTATTGCTTTTGCGACTTCGACGGGAGGAACATCTTCTGATACGAGCAGAAACGGACGTAACGGTTTATATACTTCGCATTTGCTTAAAGCGTTAGAAAACGCCTACCAAACGCATCAACGCCTAGACGATATGTTTATGCAGGTACGCAATGCCGTGAAGCAGGAAAGTCGTCGGAAAAGGCAAGTGCCTTGGTATTCCGCCTCATTGAGCAAACCGTTTTGTTTTAGGGGCTGTAAAACCGTGGTGACGACTGTCGATAAGCCTCCGGTGGAGGCACCAATACCACCGACTTCGCCAGAATCTATGTCCTATCTGTCAGTAACCACAACATCGAGAAAAACCTCACCGCCGGAACCGGGCACCCTTTTTCGTGATCGTTTACAAGAAGGGGGTGAGGGCCCAGAAATGGTATGGATTCCCGCGGGGAGATTTAAAATGGGGAATATTCGGGGCAGTGGTGAGAGCGATGAGTTGCCGGTGCATGAAGTCTCGGTGGCTCATTTTGCCATGAGCCGCTATGAAATCACGTTTGCCGAATATGACCGTTTTGCACAAGCCACCCGTCGAGAAAAACCCGATGATAAGGGGTGGGGGCGCGACAATCGCCCAGTGATAAATGTTACTTGGCATGATGCCATAGCATACACACAATGGTTAAGTCAACAAACGGGACAACAATATCGCTTGCCCACTGAAGCCGAGTGGGAATATGCCGCTCGGGCTGGTACACAAACGATCTATTGGTGGGGTAACTCAATTGGCGCTAAGCGGGCAAACTGTGATGGGTGTGGGAGTCAATGGGATGGTCAAAAAACCGCCCCGGTGGGTTCTTTTGCCGCCAACGCGTTTAAATTGTACGACACCTCTGGCAATGTTGGAGAGTGGGCTTGTTCCGAATACGAAGAAAAATATACTGGCAAGGAGCAACGTTGTGTGAACAATGCCAACAGTCTTGTCCAACGGGGCGGTTCATGGCTCGACTTTTCGCCAAGGGTGCGTTCCGCGTTTCGTGATAGTCGAAAACCGACTAAGCGACTGGAATTTGTTGGTTTTCGGATTGTTAGACAAGTTGAGAAATGAGAAGCCCAGAAATCCGATTTTTCAAAAAAATCGGATTTCTTGAGGATTTCTTGAGCCTAATCAATTGATTCAATCTCCACCCGCCGATTTTGTGCCCATACGGCTTTTGAATTACCCTTATCCAATGGCTTACTCGAACCATATCCCCGTGTCTGAATACGCTTTGCTGGGAGGCCTCGTGCTACCAATTCCCTTTTCACCGCATCCGCCCGCTGTTGAGATAATTTTAAATTGAGGCGATCATTTTCAGCTTGGCTAGTGACTCCTTGGAACTGTTGACTGTCCGTGTGTCCATGTACTTTGATTACGTTTGGTATCGTCTTAAACGCGGCCGCCAGATTTTTGACTTGCAGTGTTGCAGATGTTGTTAGCTCCGCTGAGCCGGAGTGAAACGTCACATTACGAAAGGTTCCTTTCGCGGTGCCTGAAGCACGCAAACCACACTCGGATATCATGCGATTAATTTTCTTCCGTCGCTGTTTGTCATACAGCAATAGCAAACTTTCCTTGTTAAGAATTTGGCCTTCTTCAGTGACGGCATAACGGTTCTCTTTCAAAAGCGCTTTAACCCGTTGTTTTGAATCATTATCCGTTTGACAGGCCTGTAGATGGGCTTGCAAACTGAGGGGAAATTGGCCCTGCTTGTAATAAGTTTCGCCTAAACCATACCAAGCTTGGGAAAAATGAGGCTTGGTTTGGACTGCTTGCTTATAGTGTACAATCGCTTGCTCATAGTTGCCTTCATCTTCCAAAATAGCTGCTAAGTTGTTATGTGCTTCGGCATGGTTGGGACAGGATTGCAACGCGTTGTTTAATAAGAGCTTTTCTTCGTGGGTACGGCCTTGGCTACCATAGTCATAAGATTGACTGACTAACTGTGTGGCAGAGTCACAGCCTTGAGACGCCACGACGGGTAGAGAACGTTGTTTTGATTGCAGAGTGTGGCTTTGATTGCCAGAATGAGGAGATTGAGTCACTAACGGGGTAGTCGAATTACACCCTTGGGAAACAAGCACAGCTAGAGATAAAACAACTAATGCGCTTAACCAAAAAGCGCGTTGATATGTTGTATATCGGATTGACATGAAAAGAATATCCTCTTAATTGCGACTTAAAAAGCGGATTTTTTATAAAAAAAGAAGGGAACAAATTGGACTTTTTTAGAAACCTTTCATAACTTAAGTAACTACCGAAAAGCCCCAACGGGGCGAGATTAATATAGCCTGGGGCAACGCCCCAGGAAACCGAAAAGCCCCAACGGGGCGAGATTAATATAGCCTGGGGCAACGCCCCAGGAAACCGAAAAGCCCCAACGGGGCGAGATTAATATAGCCTGGGGCAACGCCCTAGGAAACCGAAAAGCCCCAACGGGGCGAGATTAATATAGCCTGGGGCAACGCCCCAGGAAACCGAAAAGCCCCAACGGGGCGAGATTAATATAGCCTGGGGCAACGCCCCAGGAAACCGAAAAGCCC
>Ga0190343_1000083_pt1 | contig 41056 bp, 27 predicted proteins | sample 48721312_MG_FD_161664 | JGI IMG/M metagenome (GOLD analysis project Ga0190343, IMG submission 161664) | Hydrothermal vent microbial mat bacterial communities from Southern Trench, Guaymas Basin, Mexico - 4872-13-1-2_MG | ecosystem: Environmental > Aquatic > Marine > Hydrothermal vents >... | reverse complement strand
TCAGCGAGGGCAGTGGCTCCCAAGCAGGCACTGCTGGATTTGAGACTATGGGCTGCTTGGTTAAGTTGATCGGGGTTTTGCTCCGCTATCGCCGCCTGTAAGTCCGCCGTCAGCACCGCGCTACTTTCAAGGTAACTGCAAATCAACTCATTGATGATATCAGGATCATCTTCACCGACTAATTCATATAAAGCAGTACGGATTTTAGTTATCAGGGAACGGATATCCGTTACTATCAATTCAGCGTTTTCAATTTGCTTTTCGCCGGCACTTTTTTTAGCCTCCGCCGGAACGGCTTTGCTCTTTTCCTCCGTTTCCCCTGAATCGGGATCACGGATAACGGATAATTGAGAACGGATAACTGATTTGGGACAACCCCTCAGGGCTGCTACCAACTTATCGAATAACACCGGCTTGGTGACAAAATCATCCATGCCGGCCTCTAAACACTTCTCCCGATAACCGGGTATCGCATGAGCCGTCACCGCTATAATATAAGGACGAGTCGCAGGTTCCTGCCATTGCTCACGAATGCGTTTGGTCGCTTCTAGGCCATCCATTTCCGGCATTTGTATGTCCATTAAAATCGCATCGTAAGCTTGTCGCGCAACGGCCTCCACTGCCTTGGCACCATTATCCACCACGTCCGCAGAATAACCCATACGAGCCAAGAGACGTAGCGCAACCTTTTGATTAGTCAGATTGTCTTCGGCTAATAAAATCCGCAAGGGGTGCTTTTGAGCTAAATTAGCACTGGCCTCTTTATTAGTGTCGAAGACACGTTCTTTGGAAGCGGACTTTGTCAATAAATAGGCTAAACAACCAAACAGTTCATAAAATTTCACGGGTTTCGTTAAATGCGCTGAAAACAAGCCCCATTTTTCAAAGTTCTGTCTACCAGTTGCTGTCAGCATCACCAAAGGCAATTGTTCAGGACTATATAACTTACGGATTTCTCCTGCTAAAGATAAACCATCCATCACCGGCATCTGCATATCCAAAATCGCCATAGAAAACGGATTGTCGAGGGTTGAGGGTTGAGGGTTAAGTATCTTCAAGGCTTCCTCACCAGACGGTGCCTCGCTCACTTGTATTCCCCAAGCTTGCATATGTAAATTGAGCATAAGACGAGTGGTTTGATTATCATCGACAATTAATACTCGTTTTCCGCTTAAATTAGCTGCCAAAGCCTCCGATTGGGTTTCTTTATGAGAAACTTTATGAGAAACAATATCCGCAACCACCGTAAAATAGAAAGTAGAGCCTTTACCCACTTCACTTTCAACCCACATACGTCCGCCCATCAACTCACACAACTGCGCGGCTAAAGCCAATCCTAAGCCAGTGCCCCCAAATCGACGAGTCATTGAAGTATCCGCTTGGCTAAAAGGACGAAACAGACAATCCATACAATTCGCCGGAATCCCAATGCCGGTATCTTTGACTGCAAAAGCGATTTCGGCCTTTTCATCGGTCAGCAAATGACTAGATACTTGCACGGTAATTTCGCCCATTTTGGTAAACTTTACCGAATTGCTCAGTAAATTCATTAAAATTTGCTGTAGCCGCGTCTCATCTCCAGATAAATGTAATGGAACGGGTTTTTCAAAAAAATAGGTTAATTCCAAGCCTTTTTCAGCAGCTTTTGAGGCCACGAAATCTAGCGCCGTTTCCACACAGTCACGCAAATTAAAGGAATGTTTCTCTAATTCAAGCTTGCCGCCCTCAATTTTTGCAAAATCAAAAATATCGTTAATCAAAGAGAATAGCGCATCACCACTGGTACGCACTGTTTCCACAAAATTATGTTGCTTATATGTCAAGTCAGTTTCTAGCAACAAGTTGCTCATTCCAATGATGGCACTCATGGGTGTACGAATCTCATGGCTCATATTTGCCAAAAAATCACTCTTGGCTTGATTCGCCACCTCGGCGGCTGCCATAGCCTTTTGCAAATCCGCCACCGTTTTTTCTAAATCTAAATTGATTTTCGATAATTCCGCCGTCCGCAACTTCACTTGCTCTTCCAAATGTTCACGATGCCATGCTAACATTTCATCACGGTTTTGAATTTGCGCCAACATCTCATTAAAACCATCAACCAGCATTCCCAGCTCGTCACGGGCATGCAGGTTGGCGCGGATGCTGTAATCGCTTTTCTGAGTCACGGCATTTGCGGTTTTCACCAAATGTAAAATAGGCAGAGAAATCACTGTCTGAAGTTTGGTAGACAACAGCAAGGCGATCAACGCGGATATCAACAAAATTACCAGCGTAATGTCCGCATATTCTTTAATTAATTGATTGATTTCTTCTAAATCTGATTGAATATAGATTGTGCCAATTTTTTTATTGTTCTTGAGGATAATAATCTCTTCAAACAACTCCAAATGGGTTGAAGTAAAGTAATGAGCGGATTTTTTTTGCATCACCGGCGCAGAAAAATTCTCAACGTCTTTGCGCCTATATTGTGCAAACACCTCACCCGATTTGTTATAGATGACTGCAGTTGTGATATGCTTTTCTGCACTGAGTGCGGTTAAGGTTTTTTCGGCTGACTTTGATTGCATAAATGACAATGCGACTTCGGTATTGGCACTAATTACTTTAGCCAACACTGAAGTATTACGCACCATCGCAGCACGCAAGGATTTTTCTTCAATAAAGGTAAAAAATACTGAGGCTGCCAGCAATGCGACTATATTGGTTAACATTGTGATCAGAATCAGCTTGCGCTTGATAGACATATCTGCAAAAGCTTTCATATTAGTTATCAGTTATCAGTTATCAGTTATCAGTTATCAGTTATCAGTTTTTCAGTGAACCGTTTTTCAGTGAGCCGTTTTTCAGTGAGCCGTTTTTCAATGATCACAGATTCAGTGAGAAGTTATCGTTCTCAGGTTTAAGTTATCAGTTATACGGAACGTACATATGCAGGTGAAAATGAAATAATGGATTGAATTAGCAAGCCTTATTATTTTCAACTCAAATATTAAACTTAAAAAATCCGTTTATTCCCTTTCATCCGTTGTGTTTAACCATTATTTATGTATGGCTATTGGCGCTGGTTTGAGGGCCATAAAACCGTTTTTAATATTCAAATTACAACAAGGATTGAGATAAACCTGCGGATAAATCCTTGCTTATATGCAATCCTTGTAGCTATTGACGCTGGTTTGAGGGCCATAAACCCAAGTTTTCAAATCAAAGTACGGCCTAACAAACTACAAAAATTGAGTAATCCCAAGGACAAATCCCTGCTTATATCCAATCCTTGTAGTTATTTCGAATCAATTTTACCCTAATTTTTGTATGGCTATTGACGCTGGTTTGGGGGCCATAAACCCGTTTGAAAGTTTTCAAATCAAAGTACGGCCTAACAAACTACAAAGATTGAGTAATCCCAAGAATAAATCCCTGCTTATATTCAATCCTTGTTGTGTTAGTCAATTTGTTCCATTGTCAGGCTATAAAAGAGGTATTTGTGTGTTAGAAATTCTAGTTCTTTATTACAGCCGCCACAGTCATGTCGCGCTTATGGCACAAAAAATTGCTCGTGGTGTTGAGGAAGTGCCCGACTGTCAGGCACGGATACGCACCGTGCCAGCAGTGTCTCAGGTTTGTGAAGCGACGGCCCCTGAAATTCCCGAGGCTGGGCCGCCTTATGTGTCCTTGGAAGAGTTGCAAAGCTGTGCCGGCTTGGCATTGGGCAGTCCAACGCATTTTGGCAATATGGCCGCGCCCTTGAAGTATTTTCTTGACCAAACCAGCGGCTTGTGGCTCTCAGGTGCGCTTGTGGGCAAACCCGCGGCCGTCTTTACCTCTACGTCAAGTTTACATGGAGGACAAGAAAGCACGTTGTTATCTATGATGTTGCCCTTATTGCATCACGGTATGTTGATATTGGGCTTACCGTACACTGAGGCGGATTTGCTGACAACACGCACTGGGGGCACTCCTTATGGCGCAACTCACCTAGCGGGAACGGATAATCAAAATCCGTTGTCTAAGGAAGAGCAACGATTATGCCGGGCCTTGGGTAAACGTCTTGCACAGGTTGCGCGAGCGGTAAAACTTTAGTTTGGCAAGAGTCCAAACTTTAGTTTGGCAGTCGTCAAACTTTAGTTTGGCAGTCGTCCAAACTTTAGTTTGGCAGTCGTCCAATTTAATTTATAAGCTACTAATTTTACAAAAATTAATCATTTATTGGCCCATTTTCATTTTCACGGTTTTGAAGTACGTTCCGTATAATATTGCTCCTGAACGAATTAGGTTAAACTTGGCCGCCGTGCCAAACTAAAGTTTGGACTCCAGCCAAACTAAAGTTTGGACTCCTTTACACTTTTCACTGATCTGTGATAACTGATCACTGATTATTCATCAGTGATAATCTCCACCCGCCGATTCAGCGCGTAAATTTATTCTTGTGTGAAATCTTCCGGATTATCCAAATGCACCGGCTCATCTTCACCACGACCAGCCGTGGATATTTTGGCCGTAATCGCTTGACAACGGCTTTAGCCGTTGGCGTTGGGGTGGTCTGGATCCTTCCGCGATCTTGCACTAGCTGCCAAACTAAAGTTTGGACTCCTGCCAAACTCTCCTTTACACTTTTCACTGATCACTGATTACTGCTGAAAAGATGGATTATTCATCAGTGATAATCTCCACCCGCCGATTCAGCGCGTAAATTTCTTCTTGTGTGAAATCTTCCGGATTATCCAAATGCACCGGCTCATCTTCACCACGACCAGCCGTGGATATTTTGGCCGTAATCGCTTGAAGGATAAGATAATTTTTCAACACGTTAGCCCGTTTTTTGGATAAATCTTGATTGTACTCACGAGTCCCTTTTTCGTCGGTGTGCCCAATGAGCGTCACCTGACTGATATTACTAAAACCTCGCTCTTTGAGACAGACGGAGAGTTGCTGTGCGGCTTGTTTGCCTACGGCAGTAAATGTCGTTTGATCAAATTCAAATTGCACGGCTTTCAAGTGTTTTGTCATCCTGATGCCGCGTACTCGTGAGCGCATTGTCGAGCTACACTTTGCATTTTGCAGTGATAAACGCATAGGTGGCAAAGGTGCCAAAGTGTCCGCAATCAGTTGAGCTTTGGTGGCTTGTTCATACACCCTCTTAATCTCAGCCGGTGACGGTGCCTGCGGGGTAGCTGTCGGGTTATCGATTAAATCGAGCGCTTCGTTGTAATAGCGGGCTGCTTGTCGCCATTGCTTGCTTTTTTCAGCACGCTTGCCAAGCACCACTTTTGCCATCCACTCAGGCTCACGTTTTTGTGTATCACTCACCGGCGGCTCATCTTCTTCCACTTCAGTCGCCGACTCATCTGGTACGCTGGCAGGTGGTGGACCGGGAAGTGGAGAAGGTGTTGGTTTGACAACGCTTTGTTGGCAAGAACAAAGAAAAATAACCAGTAGTGAGAGACACAGTTTTGTCATCCCGTGTGTGGAAATAGCCCAGTCGGAAAATTGAATCTTTTGTCGTATAACGTGGTTCATTATTTGACCTTTTTTCAAATTTTGCGTGCCTTTTTCAAGTCCAAAGCTAAGGCTTTGGAAGGAAACTGACTTAAGTCCAAAGCAGCAAGCGTTGGAAGGAAACAGAAGATAATAGACTTGTCCGTAAATAAATAAGAAAGCCAGATAGTTACACTGGCTTTAATAACACTTACCGAAGGGGCTAATAAAAAAGCCCCAACGGGGCGACATTAATATAGCCAGTGTATCTACCTCAATGCCATTAAGTTAAGGGCTTTGCACGTGGGATTGCCCCTACAAATCGTCATGTCGTGTAGGGGCAATCCTTTATGGTTGCCCTCACCGAAAAGCGGTACGATATGGCATTGGTGTATCTACCTGGAGGAAGGTAACAAAACCCTTATTTTCGGACAACTCTAATAAGTAAAAATCACCGGATAATTTCATAGTCTTCCTTAGCGGGTAACCAACCGCCTTGTCCCAACATTTGGTTCAGTTGCTTACGCAACTGCTGCCAGGCCGTTTGTGCATTCGTCGCAACGGTACTTTCCAAATTTTCCGCTTGCACTTTCTGCACTTTTTCCTCTTCTACCAACAAGGCGACTACCATACTATTGCCGAGTGGCTCCCCAACCGTTAGCCCAAATCCAGCCCAAGAATTTTCTGGAATGGTCACCGTTTTTCCGGCTTTGATCTTGTTCGTTTCAACGAATTGGTTGGGAAAAAGGCGCGTGATTTCACCACGATTGCCAATGTCCCACACAAACAAATAACCGGCCTGACGGCTATGGACTTTCACTTGCATCGCATCACCTACACGAATACGCTGGCTTGGTAATACCTGTATAGACAATGGGACTTCTTCTGTCTCCTTCGGCTCAGGTATTTGAGTCCCACTATCCCGCGAACCCTCTATATCTACGCCGTTTGCCGGCTCATCAGGTACGTTGCCAAGAGGTTGGCTGGTATTAGAGGAATCTTGAACGGGTGTTCCTTGGCAAGAATAAAGAAAAATAACCAGTAGTGATAGACACCCTTTCGTCAAAAGGCCTTTCGTCAAAAGGTGTGTTAATGAAGCCAACGGTTTGAATTGACCAATATCTAGTCTAATAAAAGTCATAATTTAATCTCCTCTCACCCCGATAGAAGGGCTGTGTCTCACTTGTCCAAGTAGCAAGTTTTTAGGAAAAAGGGCCATCAATCAAATCAACAGAATAAATTCGCCAACCTGGCCCTCAAAAAATGAAGAATGAAGAATGAAGAATGAAGAATGAAGAATGAACATTTCATTTTTCATTTTTCATTTTTAAATCACTGGGTAATTTCATACTCCACCGGAGCAGTTAACCAACCGCCTTGTCCCAACATTTGGTTCAGTCGCTTACGCAACTGCTGCCAGCCCGTTTGAGCATTCGTTGCAACGATGCTTTCCAATTTTTCCGGTTGCACTTTCTGCACTTTTTCCTCTTCTACCAACAAGGCGACTACCAAACTCTTGCCGAGTGGCTCCCCAACCGTTAGCCCAAATCCAGCCAAAGAATTTTCTGGAATAGTCACCGTTTTTCCCGCTTTGAACTTGCGCCTTTTAACGTATTCATTAGGAAAAAGGCGCGTGATTTCGCCACCACTGCCAATATCCCATACAAACAAATAACCGGCCTGAGGGCTACGGACTTTAACTTGCATCGCATCACCGACACGAAGAGACTGGCTTGGCAACACTTGCACTTGCACAGACAATGGATCTTTGTAAGGTGGTGATACGGGTTGTGGTACCATAGTCCGCCCTACGCGATCAATATTGAGTTCATATTGAGGCTCTTGCACATACTGACGCACCTTGATAGGCTCATCGGCGCGTTGCATAATATTTTGCCACTTGGGATTGGAGGACGCGAGTTCTTTTTTCAAGCTACCCAAAAAGGCTCGCGTAAAAAGGCCTCCGTACTGGGAGGTTCCCCAAGAATATTGACCGGGTTTGGAACTAGATACGACAACGTTGCCGCGATAATTTAAAAAAAGCTGCCGATAGCTCTCTGGTTTCGGTGTGCCCAGAAAGAAGTCCCTAGAGGGAGAGTATTTGTCAAGAACATTGTTGCACGAATCGGCTATCGCCATAAAAAAGCGCGGATTTTTCCGTTTAAGCGCAGCAATGATCCAATCAAAATCTAGGAGACTTCTCTCTATAACCATAGAAGGCCATTTCGTCCTCTTGCTGGACATTCGGCCTCCGTGCCCTGAATAGTAAAAAATCACGACATCATTTGGTCTAACAGAGAGTTGGTTTAAGGCGGTAGCCACACTCTTGCGAGTGAGTCTATGCCCGTAAATAGATTGAGCCTTTAACGTCAGCCCAGTGTTTTTTGCAATGGACGGCAAAAACTTTTCTAGCTTTTTCCTGTCTATATCAACACTTTTGCCGATATTTTTGTCATTGGTGTCTGCAACAATAACAGCGTGAAGAGTAGCTTGTGGGGAACTGGAAGACAGCGGCGGCCTTTGGTTATCGGGCTTTTCCTCAGGTGTTATTTTCACTGCTTTTTCAGCACAAGCAGAGAGCAGTAACAACAACACGCTAAAAGCCAAAAAAAAGTATTTTCTTTGCATGTTTTTTCCTCGTGAAATGTTATTGCGCGGCTAAAAACGGAAACATTTTCCAAGGGCGTAGCCCTTGGCTTTAATAATACGCCCCTTTGGGGCTCATAGAAAGCCCCAACGGGGCGAGATTAATATAGCCTGGGGCACCGCCCCAGGATTAATGATTAATGATGAATGATTAATGATTAATGATAAATGATGAATGATTAATGATTAATGATAAATGATGAATGATTAATGATTAATGATAAATGATGAATGATTAATGATTAATGATAAATGATGAATGATTAATGATTAATGGTTAATGATTAGCCCCAACGGGGCGACATTAATATAGCCTGGGGCACCGCCCCAGGAAAGCCCCAATAGGGAGAAATTCTATGCAAAAGCCGCACCGGAAAAAACGTTATATAACCAGACAAATATTTTAATTACCGTTGTACTACACTATGTTTGACCATACCATACTAATTATCTCGGTTTTTATTAGAAATACTTCCCATGTCTGAATATCTACTCATTTTTATTAGTACAGTATTAGTTAATAATTTTGTCCTCGTCAAATTTTTGGGGCTATGCCCATTTATGAGCGTGTCTACCAAATTAGAAACCGCTATAGGGATGGGACTCGCTACGACTTTTGTGCTGACATTGTCCTCGGTGAGCAGTTATTTGGTTCATGAGTATTTGTTGGTGCCACTGGGCTTGGAATTTTTACGCACGATAGCATTTATCTTAGTGATTGCGGTAGTGGTGCAATTGACGGAAATGATCGTACATAAAACCAGTCCAATGTTGTATCAAGTCTTGGGCATTTTTTTGCCGTTGATTACCACAAATTGTGCCGTATTAGGTGTGGCCTTATTGAATATCCAAGAAAAACATGGCTTTATCGAATCGGCCATTTATGGCTTTGGGGCCGCTATCGGTTTTTCGCTAGTGTTAGTGCTGTTCGCAGCGATGCGTGAGCGCCTAGCAGTGGCGGATGTCCCTACTGTATTTAAGGGCGCACCGATTGCACTTATTACGGCTGGCATCATGTCAATGGCATTTATGGGCTTTGCGGGGTTAGTGAAACTATGACAGAAATAGCAGCGGTTGGTATGCTTGGTGGACTCGCCTTGATTTTTGGACTGCTACTCGGTTACGTCGCGGTGCGTTTTAAAGTCGAAGGTGATCCCGTCGTTGATAAAATTGATACCATTTTACCGCAACAACAGTGCGGTAAATGTGGCTACCCCGGCTGTCGCCGCTACGCAGAGGCGATAGCCGACGGGGAGGCCGATATTAACCAATGTCCGCCCGGGGGCGAGGTGGGAATGTTAGCCTTAGCGAGTTTATTAGATCGTGAGCCTAAACCTTTAAATACCGACTATGGCGTAGAAACACCGGAAATGTTAGCTGTGATTGATGAACCGACTTGTATTGGCTGTACTTTGTGCATACAAGCCTGTCCGGTTGATGCCATTTTGGGTGCCCCCAAACATATGCACACCGTCATTGCCCAAGAATGCACGGGTTGTGAACTTTGTATCGCGCCTTGCCCGGTTGATTGTATCAAAATGGTGTCGGTGGCAGAAACCGTGACGAGTTGGAAATGGCCTTATCCAGTGTGGCCCCTAACGGTCAAAAAAGCCACCCCTCAGCCTAACCCTCTCACCACGCAAGAGGAGAAAAACCTCGGAGGTTGAACTCGCCTAGCTTCGCTTTTGCTACCCAATTATACTGCAAACGGTTAGGATTTGGCCCCTAACTAATAATTAATGATTAATGATTAATGATTAATGATTAATGATTAATGATTTTAATGATAAGGGGGCCCCACAACCCTGAAAGGGTTGAATATGAATAGCCTGAAAAGGTGAAACCTCAATGCCATTAAGTTAAGCTTTTTCGTGAGGGCTTTGCACGTGGGATTGCCCCTACGAACCGTCATGTTATGTAGGGGCAATCCTTTATGGTTGCCCTTTCGAGGTTCAAGTTTTTCTAGAAAAACTTGAACCTCGAAAACTTAATGGCATTGAGGTGAAACCTGGGGTGGTGAAAATAATTAATAATTAATGATTAATGATTAATGATTAATGATTAATGATTAATGATTTTAATGATAAGGGGGCCCCACAACCCTTTCAGGGTTGAATATGAATAGCCCCAGGTGAAACCTCAATGCCATTAAGTTAAGCTTTTTCGTGAGGGCTTTGCACGTGGGATTGCCCCTACGAACCGTCATGTTATGTAGGGGCAATCCTTTATGGTTGCCCTTAACTTAATGGCATTGAGGTGAAACCTGGGGTGGTGAAAATAATTAACAATTAATGATTAATGATTAATGATTAATGATTAATGATTAATTATTAATTATTTTAATGATAAGGGGGCCACAACCCCGAAGGGGTTGAATATGAATAGTTGATAACTGATAACTTATAACAGATAACTTATAACAGATAACTGATAACTGATATGACGTACCAGTGGGAATTTCATGGCGGTGTCAAGCCTAACGGACACAAAAGTTTGTCAAATCAAACCCCGATAATCCAAGCCGACATCCCGCCATTTTTAGTCTTGCCCTTATTACAACACATCGGTGATCCCACCGAACCAGTCGTACAAGTTGGCGACAAAGTATTAAAAGGTCAAATCATCGCACACTGCAAGGAGAAAGATTGTAGTGTACGGATGAGCGTGCCCATTCACGCCTCTAGCTCTGGCACCGTTGTCGCCATTGAACCCCGTGCAGTGCCACATCCGTCCGGTTTAACCGCGCCGTGCATTGTGATTGAAACTGATGGACAAGATACTTGGACAGAGCGCACCCCCCTTGTTAATTATACCGCCTTAGAGTCGGCGAAGGTGCGTGAGCACATTGGGAAATCGGGAATAGTAGGATTAGGCGGCGCTGGTTTTCCCGCCCATATCAAATTAAAACCGGATGGCATAGACACCTTAGTTATCAATGGTTCCGAGTGCGAACCCTATATCACTTGTGATGATCGTCTGATGCAAGAACGTCCACACGAGATTATTATTGGGGCACAGATAATCAAACATGTGTTAGGTGGTGCGAAACATTGTATTATTGCTGTAGAAGATAATAAACCGGCCGCTTATCAAGCCTTATTGGAAACAGCACAAGGACGAGTGGAAGTCGTGAAAGTGCCCACAGTGTACCCAACTGGCGGAGAAAGACAATTAATACAAGTACTTACTGGAAAAGAAGTGGGACGCACCCAATTACCCGCCCACTTTGGCATTGTGGTGCATAATGTAGAAACGACGAGAGCAGTCTATCGGGCGGTACAACTGGGGCAACCTTTGCTGTCACGCTCCATGACAGTTACTGGCGGAGGCATAGAAAAACCGCAAAATCTTGAAGTGCTATTAGGCACACCCATGCGCTTTATTATTAATCAATGTGGGCGCAAGCCGGGGATAGAAAGACTGATTATGGGTGGCGCAATGATGGGATTTGCGTTGCCCGATGATGAGATGCCCATTGTTAAAACGACTAACTGTTTAATCGTTTCCCGTGCTGATGAAATTGAAAAAAAGCCAAAGCCTCAGCCCTGCATACGCTGCGGAGCTTGTGCCAATGTATGTCCCATCAACTTATTACCACAACAACTCTATTGGTACGCAAAAGCCAAGGATTTCAAAAAAGCACAAGAATATCACCTATTTGACTGCATTGACTGTGGTTGCTGCGCTTATGTATGCCCAAGCCATATTCCCTTAGTGAGCTATTATCGCTATGCAAAGGCCGAAATTCGTGCCGGTGGGCGCGATCGTAAAAAAGCCGAGATTGCCAAAAAGCGACATGAATTTAGGACTTTTCGTATTGAACGCGATAAAGCAGAAAAAAAGGCGCGTCTGAAAGAAATAAAAGCCAATTCTGAAGCAAGCCGAAAAGCCGCGATAAAGGCCGCAGTAGAAAAGACTAAAGCTGCCCGTTTGTAGTTTGTAGTTTGTAGTTTGTAGTTTGTAGTAGGCGATTTATCGCCTTTACCGTTTGTAGTTTGTAGTAGGCGATTTATCGCCTTAAAATTCAAATAACATGATACGTTGGATTGCTAACCGTTTGTAGTAGGCGATTTATCGCCTTAAAATTCAAATAACATGATACGTTGGGTTGCTAACCGTTTGTAGTAGGCGATTTATCGCCTTAAAATTCAAATAACATGATACGTTGGGTTGCTAACTCAAATAACGACAAAGGCTTGTCTATTAGAACCCTTTAGAAAACAACCGAGCAAGGTAGAGATTCGTCAATGTCTGCTCAAACTTTTCGCGCTACATGGCGAATTAATCCGTCAAGTAAAACAAGCGCAGCGCGTATTTGTAAAAAGCCGGCTCAAATCCCTATTTTGCAAAATAGACAAAGTTCTATCGCCGGTGGTTGAGCCATTAGTCCAATTACCACTGGAAGAATCAGCACGCATACTGCCACGCCTGTCTCGTGAGGAATTGTTAGCAAGGTTTGGTAAGAAATCCTAACACTCAACGTGAGTTCGATGATTAAAAAAACCTTTTTATTAGATGAAATACCCTTATCATTAATACGTGAATAACCCTTATTTGTGGGCCATCAACTGGAATGAACCAGTACAGCTTAGGTGTTTTTTTTTAACTGATTTAATAATGTCATTATCACTAACTAATTGATAAAACTCATCGTTTTATAACCCATTGATAATTAAAGTCGAACTCACGTTAATAATATGATGTTCAAGCTTGTTGAACATCAAAGAAATCGCATTTTTTCAAGAAATGAGATTTCTTACCAACCTCACCGCCAGACGATTATCGGTATGATGTGTTTATCAGTTATCGTTCCAAAGAGTCGGATAAACAGTTGCAAGTGTTTTCGGATAAACCTTATACTGATGCAAAATTTTGAGCGCCTAAAAACCTTGAGATAAATCTCAAGGCTAAAAGCTCAAGCAGGCTAAAGCCAGCTAAATTCAATATTTTTTTGAGATGCGCCTAAAAACCTTGAGATAAATCTCAAGGCTAAAAGCTCAAGCAGGCTAAAGCCAGCTAAATTCAGTGCCCTTTAGGGTACTTTAGTTTTTAGCCTTGAAATTGATTTCAAGGCTTTAAAAAGATGATGCGCCTAAAAACCTTGAGATAAATCTCAAGGCTAAAAGCTCAAGCAGAGTCCAAACTTTTGGCGATATAAACTAAAGGTTGAACTCCTGAAAAAAAGAGATGAAAATACAACCCACTTATATCAATTGGAACCAAGCATTAATTTCCTATTTTACCACGGGTATGCCGCAAGGAAGTCAAATCTATCTCAGTATTGATGATGATGTCTTGGAAAGCATTGGTAACAATTTATTATCTCCTGAAATAAGTGGCAATTCCTGTGCGGACTTTTGTGCTGCTGTAAAAAAAGAAGTTATTGTTGATGGACAAGTTAAGTTAAGCCATTTGCAAGGGCGGGATGAACAGGGCTTGCCAAAAAGTGTGGCTTTTTTAGGTGCGATGGTTTTAGCGGCTTATCGGATGGCAGAAGATGAAGAAGTCAACCAAAGCAATTTTTTTCGGCGATTTAAGGAAATACTTGATTTACCTATTTCAGAATCTAGTCGTCCTCTTGGTATGAAACCAGGTGAGGAAGAACCATTATGGCAAGACTGGGCACTTTGGTTAAGACAAAAGGGTTTTATACCATCAGCACAACGAGGCGATGGCCCAAAAACTTATATTAATTACCCCATTTCACAAACCCTATTACGTCAGAGTGATAAAGACCAATTAGCCAAATTTTTCAATGACAAACAGTGGAAAACGCAATGGGATGCACAAACGCTCATGGTGCGTGTCCGTCAATCGCTACCAAGATTCTCTCAACATTTGCAGGAATTGCTCACGAGTTATCAATTTAAGTCTCGTTATGAAGCCATTTCAGAAGCCATACATCAAGTTTATGAACAATGGCACAATGCGGGATGTCCGATAACTTTAAAAGCAGCATTGACTCCGAGTCGTCACCTTTTTGCTGGCTTATATCGTACTGAAGATGTATTTTCAAGGGCGATAGGCTACTCTGTTTATCCTAAGCAACCCAGAAGACAACAGTTAAAGCAAATAGAAATTCAACATAATTATCCCCTAATAGAAGAACGCCCCGGTTGGTATGAGCCAATGGAATGGGTAATCAGTGATAATGAATTAGAAAAAGGAGCAAAATACCTCGTCCAAGATTCAGAAGAACTTGATGATCTGATTTTACCCCAACGTGATTTTTGGATTCTGGTTTCTGATCCAACCAATCCAGAGTCTGTTGACTACGCTTCTTGGGGTACACCGCAATTAGCTAAAAAATTTATTTTATTATGCCAGCGAGAACTGCTTTCACAATTAGAATTGTTGCAAAGTGAACATTTATTAAACTGGAATCGTCAATTGCACCCCTTTGGTGAAAATAGTAACTGGATAGAACTGCATGAATGTCTGGTGACTTCGCCAGCTTGGGAAGGTGTTTTTATTGATAACCAAGCACTTAAGAATGCTTTACAACCGGGTATTCACTTGTCAGTGAGTTTTTCGGGTGGTTTACGTGTTCCTAACAATTTAGGAACATGGTTAATTGGTTATGCGCCGCAAGTGACTATTTTTGGTTTTTACCCGAAAGTCGAATTAAAAGTCACTCGACTACCAGATAATGTTCTCATTTTTGAAGACGTGCAGAAAACGAGTACTCCCATTTCACTCAATTTTCCAACGCCAGGTGAATATCTTGTCGAAGCTACTTATGCAGGTGAATCAAGCGAGCGATTAATTCAGATAGTTGATTGGGATAAATTATCAATGACAACACCGCAACATCGTGAAATGTTATCTATTGGTGATGAGCAAATTTGTGGTAGTCTGATTGGAAACAACACTGATCATGTTTCAGACAAATCCGTTATAAAAGTAAAACCGCTTGATAAATCCATTAAAGAAGAGAAAAATATAAAACATTCTTCTGATAAACCTGTTGGTAAAACCAAGCCGTTAAAAAAGTCGTCGTCTAAAAAGCAACAACTTTCACTATTCTGATCTTGTTAAGGAACGCGCATGAAATAATAGGGTAACCACAAGGGATTACCCCTACGATACCTCATATCATGTAGGGGCAATCCTTTATGGTTGCCCTAGTACCATAATCAAGAAAGGTAGGCAACATGCCAAAATTACAACGTTGGTACAAAGGGTTTTCTTACCGGGGAAGCCCTAAAAAACTCTTGGAACAAATTGCTAATCAAGTTCAAGAACATAACCTGAATCAAGTGATACCTCTTTTACGCATAGAAAAAGGTGTAAAACCTCGTAATCGTAAACCATTTTACTTTTTTATTGCTATTGAAAGTACACAACCGGATGAAATTCCCACCGAAGTTAGTAAGTCACATTTATTAGAACTGAATTATTTTAAAAAGCCAGTTAAGAATCCAACTAATTTTAATAAGACTAGTTTGAATTATGAAGAAATAAAATCTATGGTAGGTATTGCCCATGATGTTCATGATTACACTCATAATATTCCTTATCAACCTGAACCAGTTACTTATGACAATCCTTTTGATTTCATTGCTTCATCAAATAGCGAGCGATCATTGTCTGATGATGGTAAAGACTTTTCACACCAATATGAACGACTTTTATACTGGCTATCCGCCCTAGGTGCTGGTTCTTGGGAATCCTTCAAGATAGCTTGTCAATCCCTAGAATTGGCCGAACCAAGACGTATCTTACGGCGACTCAAATTATTAGCTCATCTTGAATCTTCAGCAGATGGCTCACGGTGGACTATGTCTCCGACGGCACTGGTAAAAACGAAGTCACAAGAATTTGTATTATGTGGGCAACGTAGTTTAAAATTAGTGCAAAGATTAGAACAATTGGCAAAAGTGACCTCAATTAACCAAAGGAGATGCCCTCCTTGCATTTATCTTAAATTGGCTTCAAAAAACGTTTCTTATCTGATTGAACACACTGAATTTTCTATTAGCGATGCTGGTAAAGCCTCAAGCAAGTTAGCGAATATTTTACCTGACATAGAAACTTGGCAACAGAATCTCAGAAACTTGCAAGGGATTGAGCCAAGTCTCTACGAATGGCAATACTTCGACGATCATCATTTTGTTGATTGTGTTTCTCCAAACAAGACCGGCTTATATCAATTTGATAGGCGTGAAGCAAATAACAACATGAGTCGAACCGTTTTTTATGACCAACCCAATAACCGGTGGCTACAAGGTGATTGGTATGGCTTGCGTTTTTTAGCCTTATACCATAATCAAGACATCTCTTGCATTGTCCATTACAACAAAACAACAGAAAATTTAGCAATCCCGTTAGATCAACGATGGCCTGAAATTTATGAAAGGGCCTTAGTTTTGGCATCCGGGCAACTGCCAACCTATCAGCGAACTGAACAAAGTTGGTGGCTAGTTTATGAACGCATCACTCCAAAATTAGCGACTCAACTGACTGATAAATTAGGAGTTAGACTACACAACAATGATTGAGGAACTTTATAACCATGCACGACTTAATCGGCGCGTATCAAAGACTTGATCGCATTTATCAACTCTATATAAAAAGTGCTTTTCCACTGCGCTATCGCGCCCTCGCGGAAGAGCGCAACCTTATGCTACAGCGCACGGGCATTATTAGCCAACCAGCGTTAGTTGAGCCAATGCCTATTTATCCTTCATCCGGAATGGATTTATCAACAGCCGCAGCCCAATTACCCCCTAAATACCGTGATATTGCACAATTGGGGCAAATGCTTTTTGAGCCGGGTATGGAACTCTATAAGCATCAATGGGAAAGTATGCTGCAAGTCTTAGAAAATAATAAAGACTTAGTTGTCACTACCGGTACTGGTTCCGGTAAAACAGAATGTTTTCTGTTGCCATTACTTGCCAAGTTAGCTCATGAGTCTCAAACTTGGCAAGCCAATGTGCAACCCCCAGAAAATCATCATTGGTGGCAAGAGCATTGCTGGGAAGCTAATAAAAAACAGCGTGTTTCTCAATGGGCGCATACGCCTCGCCCTAAAGCACTCCGTGCCTTAATTCTCTATCCGCTTAATGCTTTGGTTGAGGATCAACTGCGAAGATTAAGAAAAACCCTTGAACATCAAAAGGTACACGACTGGCTTGATCAAACACGGGGCGGCAACCGCATTACTTTTGGACGCTATACCTCGCAAACGTTTATCGCAGGAGATAGTGCAAAAAAACCAAAAGTTAATCAATTGAGGGAAGAACTCAATAAGCAAGAAGAGCAACAAAAACAAATACTTACCGATTTACAACACGATCCAGAACGGCGTGATCCTGATTTACCCTACTACTTTCCGCGTGTCGATGGCGGAGAAATGTGGTCACGTTGGGATATGCAGGAAAACCCACCCGATATTTTAATTACCAACTATTCAATGCTCAACATTATGATGATGCGGAGTATGGAGGATAATATTTTTAATGCCACCCGTGATTGGTTGGCTGAACCCAATCATCCAAAGCGTCAATTTACGCTGATTATTGACGAACTTCATACTTATCGCGGTACGCCGGGCACTGAAGTCGCCTATATTTTACGCTTACTACTATTGCGTCTTGGTTTAACCCCGGATTCACCGCAATTGCGAATCTTAACGACGACAGCAAGTCTTGATGATAGCGACAAAGGCCGAAAATTTTTGCGGGAATTTTTTGGGCGTGATAATTTTGCTTTTATTAAAGAGGAACAAACCCCACCCAAGCAAAACGCACGTTTATCGCTGGCAACACATCAACCGGCTTTTGCCCAATTCGCCCAATCCATTCAGCCTGATCCCTTTGAGCCAATGCTACCGCCTAATCCTGAAGGCGATCAAGAAAAAACGGCGATGTCTCAATTGGCAACACAGTTAGAGCAACCTATCTCATCTAAACTGACAACCACTCAACTATTAGGAGATGCCCTAAAAAAAATGCATGCTGATGAGGCATTGCGTGATGCTTGTCAGGCGGCGAATCAGGGCAAAATTCGGGCGACTCGTATCGAAACATTAGATAAGCAGTTGTTTCCAGAGGCGACAACGAACCATTTAGTCTCTGATGCGATGCGTGGATTGCTTCTTGCTTTAGGCATGTCTAAACTGACTACCACTACCACCGAGCGTTCACCGCAACCGGTGCGAGGGCATTTATTTTTTCATAATTTACAAACGCTCTGGGCTTGTTCTAATCCGGAATGTACTGATTCTTCTATTGATCAGCAGCGGCGACAAAATGAATCTAATCCGCCCACAGTTGGTGCTATTCATGCTCATCATAGCTTAACGTGTTCTTGTGGTTCTCGCGTTCTGGATTTAATCGTGTGCGAAGTGTGTGGAGAAGTTTTTCTGGGTGGCTATAAAAAAACCACCAAAATCAATGGACAGCCTATTACTATTCTGACAGCCGATCAACCCGATTTGGAAAACATACCTGATCGGGTTAATTTAAGCCAACGTTACGGTCAATATGCGGTATTTTGGCCGCTTTCTCGTAAAATACCGGATCGTAAAGTCTCCGCATGGCATACGACACCTCAAGATGTGGCATGGACACAGAATTACATTAAGCGTAAATGGGTAAAAGCCACATTTAATAGAAGTACTGGCGAGCTTAAGCAGACTAGCCAAAAACATCGCAAATCTTCTGAAGAAATAGTGGTTTGGTTATATCAAGTGACTGGTGATTATCCCAACGAACCAGCTTTACCCAGCAAATGCCCCCGTTGTGATGCCAATTATGGTCGGCGTACCAAATTTCCTAGTCCTTTACGTTTCCATCGCACCGCTTTTCAGAAATCTTGCCAAGTATTGGCACGGGGATTATTGCGAGAAATACCGGCACCTTCTCATCCCACATCACAGCGTTCTTCTCGTAAACTGGTCATTTTTTCAGATAGTCGTCAAGATGCTGCCAAATTAGCCGCGGGTATGGAACAAGATCATTATCGTGACATGGCTTACTTATTATTGAACCAGTCTTTTCAAGCCTATTGGGGTGATTTAGTTGCTTTTCTCCGTATCACCAGTGTAGCTAATCCAAAGAGTTTGACAAACTTGCAAAGTTTAAATGTCAAGCTTTATGCCGTTGTCACTGAACCTCAACAAGCCGATGATCTCACACGGCGCAACCGATTTGCTAATGCTAACACAACGTTAGCCAGTGAAGCACTATTATGGGTAATGGATTTGCCCCCGACTAATCAGCCAGCGCGTAACGAATGGCTTGCTTTATTGCAACGCTATCCAAATAGGGTGCCTTTACTAGAATTGCGTAATAAGGTACGAGACGCACTACTCATTTATGGTATTTGTCCTGGCGGTTCGACTTTTGAAACCATGAATTATTCGGTTGGACAGGGGGGCGGTAAACAATGGTTGCCTTGGTTTCAATGTTACAACTGGACTGAAGGAACTGCCACGCCACTGGTAACGCCCACAGAAGAGCAAAGTCGCCACATTGATTATTTAGGTACTAAACTGAGTGATGCATTGATGTTTTTGTTATTTATGCACATCGCACGAACTTTTGAGGGAATTGGACAAGGTTGGCTCAGTTATCAACATCAAGGCAAACCATCGAATAAAATTACCCAAGCAACGGAAGCAGTGATTCGACAATTAGGTATTCGACGCTTGCACATTTATTCTCCTTATTTTCGACTCGGCAATGACGAAACTTTGCCTGCTTTTGCACGACGGTATTTAGAAAATATTCCGCTTGAACAAAAAATTGTACAACAGCAGTTATTACTGTCAAAAGCCGGTATTCCTGGCAGTAACTCGGTACGTCTTGATCCCAATGAACTTTACCTTGTACCACCGCCCCTTAAAAATGAAGATGGTACTCGCTCTGGATATCGCTGTCCTCAATGTAGTGCTTTTTTTCTCCAGCCCGCTGGCGGGTATTGTCCTGAATGCGATGATCCACCCATCAAATTAGAGCCGGGTAAAAATCCCCAAGACTTTGATTATTATACCTATTTATCAGAAAAATCGGGTGAACCCTTCCGCATGAACGCCGCCGAACTCACTGGACAAACGGATCGCGAAGACAGAGACAAGCGGCAACGCTGGTTTCAAGACATTTTTATCAATCAAGAAATTCCGCGTGTACAAGGCATTGATTTATTGAGTGTGACAACAACAATGGAAGCGGGTGTCGATATTGGTGCATTATTAGCCGTGATGATGGCAAATATGCCGCCCCGTCGTTTTAACTACCAACAGCGGGTGGGACGTGCAGGGCGACGCTCTGCCGGCGTTGCGCTGGCAGTTACCTTCTGTCGAGGGCGCAGCCATGATGATTTCTATTTTCAACGCCCCGAAAGTATCACCGGTGATCCACCACCCCCGCCTTATGTTGATATGAGGAGCGAACCGATTTTTAAACGTGTCTTTCTCAAAGAAGTGTTGAGACGCGCCTTTATAGAAACAGGCATCAGCAACCAGTTAAGTGATGCACCTGATAGCGTACACGGAGAGTTTGGTAAGGCAACTGAAACTGAATGGGAGAATTTTGCGCCAAAGATCACCAGATGGTTAAATGATCTTGAAAATGAACCAGCGATTAAACACATATTGAAGACATTAAGGTTTCAGAGCAGCATAAAAACGACTGATGCCAAAATGCTCGGCTATTTACGCGATGAATTGGCACCCGAAATTCGGGATATTGTGAAAGATCCAAGCTACACCCAAAACGCGCTAAGTGAACGTTTAGCTAATGCGGGATTGTTACCAATGTTTGGTTTTCCAACGCGAGAGCGTTCACTTTATACCCGTTGGCCCTCATCAGGTTATCCTTGGCCTCCCAAACAAGGCGTGATAGGCAGAAACCTTGATATAGCACTCAGCCAATTCGCGCCCAGTTCGCAAACCGTTAAGGATAAAGCGGTACATACGGCTTGTGGAGTCGTTGATTTATATCCTCAGGGCAATCATGTTAAAACGGAATCAGGTTTTGTGCCAGCCCTGCCACAGGCTAATTCCCAATCTTTGGGTTTATGTCGTCACTGTCAAGCGGTTATCTATCCTCATACACCATTACCACAAACGTTATCCAACGAACAAGAATTACCCGTAGATCATTGTCCGGTTTGTGAACAAGAGGCCCTTCGTTGTTTAGATGCGAGAGAACCGAAAGGATTTTTCACAGATTTGCAACCACAGGATTTTGATGGACAGTTTGAATGGCAACCCTATTCAACACGCCCTTCTTTGAGTATCCCAAAGCGCGATGCTGAATATCCCACTTATGAAACGATTGGTAATGCTGCGATTGCCGCTTGGAATGATCAGATCATTTCAGTTAATGATAACGGGGGCGTGGGCGGCTTTGATTTTGGGGAAGCCAGAATTTATGGTCAAAATAAACCGGGGGCGTATGCCGTTGGACAACATGAATGGGTAACTACCTCCAATAGAACCCATCGAATCGCTTTACTCTCAAGACGAAAGACTGATATTTTATTGGTGAATGTCAAAAAATGGCCTCAAAGTGTATTTGCAGATCCCACTACTATTGAAGGGCGAGCAGCCTGGTATTCGTTTGCCTTTTGGTTACGGATAGCGGCAGGTGCTTTGCTTGATATTGATCCGTTGGAATTGCAAGCCGGTTTTCGCGCTTTGCCTGGACAATCACAGCCTTTTGGTGAGGCATTTCTCTGTGATCAACTCGAAAATGGGGCCGGCTATTGTCAATTTTTGGCACAGCCGAAAGAATTTACCAATTTAATGACATTAGCAAATCCGTCCAAGCAAAACAGTATTGCTCGAAAATGGATGGCTGAACATGGCAATGAGTGTGATACTTCCTGCAATTTATGTTTGCGGGATTACCAAAGTCTTGCTTATCATGGATTATTAGATTGGCGATTGGCTTTAGATATGGCGCGTTTGCTTATGTCAGATTCCGCCGTGATTGATCTCCATTCGCCTTGGAACACACTGGCAAATTCTTGGCAAAACCTCGTTCAAGGAAAAAATGCCCGTATTTCGGCAACATTACAACGTCTTGGTTACAAACCGCCCACCATATTTGACACACTCACGGGTTATGTTCACAAATCTCGTAAAGTTATCAGAATTGTGCGACATCCTTTATGGCAAGATGATCATCCCCAATGGCTTGCAGCCAAGATGGTAGCAGAAGCGCAGTATCCTGATTATGAGATTAAAGCAGCCAATCCATTTATCATCCTCAGACGACCAGGGGATTATGTGTGATATAACAATTATTATTGAAAAAACTGGGCGACAATGTGATGAATGTCAGGCCCCGTGTCTACGACGTGGAATACTGATCCCCGCGATGAAAACGATGCCATTGTCATTTATAACTACAAGGATTGTATAATCGATGCGGATTTATAAAAAAGGATTTATTAAGTTTATGAGTCATTCTAAAGCATTGTAGTAACAGACGATAAGGGGATTGTATTAAAGCCACGGATTTATAAAACAAGATTTATTAACGTGAGTTCGACTTTTCAATAACTTATATAAATCTTATGTTAATCAATTAGTTGATTACAATTAATTGATTAAAAAAACCTTTTTATTAGATGAAATACCCTTAGCATTAATACGTGATTAACCCTTATTTGTGGGCCATCAACTGGAATGAACCAGTACAACTTAGGTGTTTTTTTTTACTTATTTAATGATGTCATTATCACTAAATAATTGATAAAACTAATCGTTTTATAACCGGCCTTGATAATTAAAGTCGAACTCACGTTAATAATATGATGTTCAAGCTTGTTGAACATCAAAGAAATCGCATTTTTTCAAGAAATGAGATTTCTTACCAACCTCACCGCCAGACGATTATCGGTATGATGTGTTTATCAGTTATCGTTCCAAAGAGTCGGATAAACAGTTGCAAGTGTTTTCGGATAAACCTTATACTGATGCAAAATTTTGAGTGCCCTTTAGGGTACTTTAGCTTTTAGCCTTGAAATTGATTTCAAGGCTTTAAAAAGATGATGCGCCTAAAAACCTTGAGATAAATCTCAAGGCTAAAAGCTCAAGCTGGCTAAAGCCAGCTAAATTCAAGATTTTTTGAGATGCGCCTAAAAACCTTGAGATAAATCTCAAGGCTAAAAGCTCAAGCAGGCTAAAGCCAGCTAAATTCAATTCAATATATTATTTTGAGTGCCCTTTAGGGTACTTTAGCTTTTAGCCTTGAAATTTATTTCAAGGCTTTAGGGTATTTTAGTAAATAGTCTGAATCATAATTTTCAGAATTAAAGAATTTGATCTCGCTTCGCTCGTTACTGCGTTTCAGAATGGGTTCGGTGGTTTTTTTGGACTTTAATTCTGTTAATTCTAAAATTCTGTAAATCCTGATTCAAACAATAATGAAGTACAACGAATTTAGAAATCATGTCAAAAGGCGTATCAAAAAATGCCCGTTCTAAATATAGAAGTTCCAGAAGAAATCTGTCATTGTTATCAGACAATAGATATACTCAAGCAAACTATTTGTGAAGATTTTGTAGCCAGTGAGTATCAAAAGGCTAATATCTCCATTCGACAAGGTGCGAAAATGTTGGGGCTAACTTATGAAGAATTTATGGTCGATTTTTTGGGTAATCGGCAAATTTCTTTTATTAATGGGACTCCACAAGAACTTGAAATGGAACTTCAACAAGAAAATGCTTGGTTAGATAAAGCGTTAGGGAATAGAATATGATCGTCATTTCTAATACCAGCCCTTGCCCTATCAAGAATTCATCAATTACCTATTCTCAAACACTTGTTTCAAAAGGTATATATTCCCGAATCGGTTTTTCAAGAATCTGTTTTACAAAGTAATGTCGCTATCCAAAAAGAGAATCTTTCAAAAGCGATTGCTGAAGAATTTATCATTGTTGCAAAATCGCAGACGGTTTATGCTTTTAAACGAAAGCTTGATTTTGGAGAAAGGGGCGTTATCAATTTAGCCTTTGATAAACAAGCTGATTTTTTGATAATTGATGACAAAAAAGCCAGAAATGAAGCCAAAGAGCTTGGATTTAAGGTTTTAAATACTTCCACCCTCATTAAACGAGCAGAAATGTTCAATTTGATCAGTTCATATTCGGATATAATTGATGAACTTGAAAAAATAACTATTTATCTGCCGAAAAACCCGAAAGCCAACAGTTAAAACAATTGTTCCTCGTTCCCAAACGGAGTTTGGGAACGAGAAAGATTATGCGCGGCGGATTGTTCAAAAATCCGTTAATTGATCTCCGCTACGCTCTGTTACTGCGTTGCCCAAATCCGTTGTACTCGTTTTGAGGATTATGCACCGCGTATTGCTAACAAGTATTACAATAGAAGTGAACAAATGCCAGCTAAAGATATTTTCCATAATGTCGTTAAAAAGGCTCTAATAAAACAGGGTTGGGTAATAACTGATGATCCGTTAACATTACGAGCCGGAGGTATCAACTTATATGTTGATTTGGGTGCCGAAAAACTCATGACTGCTGAGAAAAAGGGTGAAAAAATTGCAGTCGAAATCAAGAGTTTTGCAGGTAAAACCTATCTTGCAGAATTTCATCCGGCGGTGGGGCAATTTATACATTACCGCATGGTATTGAAAGAAGAAGAGCCAGAACGTACTCTCTATCTTGCCGTACCTGCAAACGTGTATAAAGATTTTTTTAGACTCCCATTTACGCAAAATTCTGTCAAAACCAATCAACTTAAACTGATTATTTACGATACTAAAACAGAGGAAATCACGCAATGGCTAACCTAGAAAAATACCGCACCTGCGTTGAACAAGCACTTAAGAACTATAGTCGTTATAAACCCGCTTATGGCGAGATAGAAGTTCAACTCATTTTTGATCAACAACATGATCACTACCAATTAAACAACGTCGGCTGGAATAAAGATTTGCGAATCTTTGGCTGTATATTACACCTTGACATCAAAGGTGAAAAAGTTTGGATACAGTATGATGGCACTGAAGATGGTATCGCTGATGAATTAGTGGCATTAGGTGTTCCCAAAGAAGACATTGTGCTGGGTTTTCATCCCTCTGATAAAAGACAATACACTGAATTTGCAGTGGGTTGAAAGGAAGCCACCGAAACTTCAGCCAAATAAATCTCATATCGAAGAGGTAGTAAACTCATTTTTTTCTAATCCATCCAGTAATGTTTGGTCAAAATAGGTCCAATTGTGCTATTGCCTTATAAGTTTCTTCATAAGAGAGTTTATTGTCGTCCTTTTTACGCAACAAAATACCCCGCTCGGTTTCCTCCAAAGTGAGCCAATTATAAAAACCCTATTTTTGTAAAAGGCTGTTAGGTAAACTAATCCCTTTTGAATTGCCTATAGTGACAAGCCTAGTATCTCAGATGGATGCTTCCATAATAAAACCTTATATATACTTTGCACCGTTACAATTTGCGCGTTTGTCAGAAATGCTCCAGGGGCACCGCCCCTAGCAAGCCCCAACGGGGCGAGATTAATACAGCCAGGGGCACCGCCCCTGGCAAGAAGCCCCAACGGGGCGAGATTAATATAAAAAGGGGCAACGCCCCTAGCTTTGGGCTATGAATGACAAAAGTGCAAATTATGCCGGTGCTGAGTATAACTACAAGGATTGTATATAAAAAAGGATGGGATCGAGATAATCTCCACTAACTAATTCCTAATAATATAACTACAAGGATTGTATAATCGATGCGGATTGGATCCAAATAATCTCCACTAACTAATCCCTTCTTATATACAATCCCTGTAGTTGCTGTTAAGGAATATTGCATCTCAATTCGTTTATCCGCGTAATTAGTTGTACTTAGATTGAGGATGATGCACAGCGGCTTAGTACTTAGGATTTTTAACATGATTCAGAACTTGGAGAAATTAACTATGACGAAAAAACCATTAACAATAGACATTGCCATCGTAACCGCCCTTAAAATTGAATGTACCGCCGTGTTAGCGTTTTTGGATAAATACCAACAAATTCAAGAACATAAAAACACTTATTATCGCGGTCAGGTGGCAATTGATGACAAAAGATATTATGAAGTTGTTGTCGCTTTAACGTTAGAAATGGACAATCTTGAAGCGAGTATTATAACCACGACTATTATTAAACGTTGGCATCCAAAAAATATCATTATGATGGGGATTGCAGCGGCAAGAAAGGGCAAGGTAAATCTTGGCGATGTCGTGGTGGCTGAAATTTGCCATTATTATGAATTTGTCAAGAAAACCGAGAAAGGCGAACAACGCCGCACCCACCAATTGCCATCTAGTCCATTGTTGTTGGATCGGGCTAAAAATTTTAAAGCAAGCGGTTGGCATGAATCTATTAAAGTCGCACTACCAAATTCGGTTCAAGGTATATATTATGTACCACAACTCCATTTTGGTGCGATTGGTAGCGGTGAACAGGTTATTGCCGACGATAACACGTTAGCTATCCTAATTAAAAAATCTCCAGAACTCATTGCCGTCGCGATGGAAGGAGCGGGTGTCGCACGGGCCGCGCACCATGCGGGCCTTAATTTTATTGAAGTACGAGGCATTTGTGATTTTGCGGATCCCAATAAAAATGACGATTGGCAACCTTATGCCGCCAGTGCCGCCGCCGCTTTTCTGATTGCTTGGTTGCGTTCTGGTACAGTGCCATATACACAAGCTGAAGAAGCCGATAATCGCCCGCCAGAGTGTCCCTATCCCGGAATGCGCCCTTTTAGCGAAGCCGACAGCCAATACTTTTTTGGGCGGAACCAAGAAATACAAGAACTATTAGAAGGACCACATTTACGGCCACATCGCTTTGTCGCTCTCATTGGGCCTTCAGGGAGTGGCAAATCTTCTTTAGTCTTTGCCGGCTTATTACCGGCTTTAAAGCAAAGTGGCTTGTTTGGGGCCGGTGAATGGCAAATACATTCAATGCGGCCGGGGGAAACACCTTTCACCACGTTAAAACAGGTTTTAGGATGTGAACCAACGCAGTTGCAAATTGCGCCGCCACAACGTTTACTGTTAATTATCGATCAGTTTGAGGCGCTATTTACCACGGCCAAGCAAGAAGCCATCCCTTTTCAACAGGCTTTACAAACCCTGCTCAACGTCCCACATTGCTATCTGGTGCTAACTGTACGGGCCGATTTCTATCCAGAGTTAATGACATCCTTATTGTGGAAACCCATCCAAAAACATCGTCAAGAAATGCTGCCATTAAATGAAGCCAAGTTGCGGGAGGCGATTGTGAAGCCGGCCGAAACGGTGGACGTGTCTGTAGAAACGGCTTTAGTGGAGCGATTAGTCGCGGATGCGGCGGGTGAAACGGGGAGATTGCCGTTTGTGCAAGAAACCTTAGTATTACTATGGGAACGGCTGGAAAGACGCTTTTTACCGTTGGCGGCCTACGAAGCGTTAGTATTACCGCAAAAAGCCGACAATGGGCGTGGCGATAAGCCGCTGACGGCTTTACAAGTAGCAATGGCGAACCGTGCCGATGCGACGTTGGCCGACTTAGAAGACAACCAACAAGCGATTGCCCGCCGACTGTTCTTGCGTTTAATCCAGTTTGGGGAGGAACGGCCCGACACGCGCCATCAGCAATCCGTTGCCACTTTACGCAGTGCCGAAGATAACGTTCAGCAGTTTGACGCAACGCTTGAGCATTTAGTCGCCCATCGTCTGTTAACGCGCAGTGCGACAGAAACCCAAGCTGACAGCCAAGTTGATATAGCCCATGACGCGTTGATTAACGGTTGGCAGCAACTGCAACAATGGCTAACAGAGCGTCGCCAAGCCGAATTAACGCGGCGGCAATTAGAAACCAAGCGAGCGCATTGGGAAAGTTTAAACCGTGTTGGTGGTTTGTTAGATGCGCTGGAATTGTCGGCAGCCGAAAATGGGTTAAACAGTCCCGATGCCAAGGAGTTGGATTATTCGGAGGATTTATTGACTTTAGTCCAAAAAAGTCGTGCGGCGATTGAAGCGGCCGAAAGAGAGAAAGAAGCAGTGCAGCAACGGGAATTGAAACAAGCACAAGCTCTGCTCACTGAAGAGCAACGTAAACGGGCGGAAGAACAAGAACTCGCCACTAAGAAATTGCGTCAAGCGGTTAATATTGCAACCCAGCAAAGAAATCAGGCATTGCGGACTCAATCTTTATTTTTAGCGGATTTAGCGCGGCAAGAGATAGAAAAAGGAAATGCCACCGAAGGCATCTTATTAAGTTTAGAGGCTTTGCCTAAAGACATCGCGACTCCAAATCGTCCTTATGTCAACGAAGCTCAAATACAATTGAATCGCGCCGTTTTTAAACTGCAAGAACGTCTGGTGATGCCGGGACATACCGCAACCTTTAGCCCTGATGGTACAAAAATAGTGACGACTAGCGGACTAGAAATCTACCTATTGGATACCCAAAGCGGCCAACTGCTCAACGTACTTGAGGGGCATACCTCAGAGGTTACCAACGCGGCCTTCAGTGCCGACAGCCAGTGCATTGTCACAGCTTCAGACGATAAGACCGCCCGGCTGTGGGATGCCGGCAGCGGCCAACTGCTCAACGTGCTTGAGGGCCATACAAAGGGAATTAACAACGCGGTTTTCAGTCCCGACGGCCAGCGCATTGTCACGGCTTCTTCTGATAAGACCGCCCAGCTGTGGAATGCCAGCAGCGGCCAACTGCTCAACGTACTTAAGGGACATACATACCTTATTGCCAACGCCGCCTTCAGTCCCGACGGCCAGCGCATTGTCACGGCTTCTTCTGATAAGACCGCCCGGCTGTGGGATGCCAGCAACGGCCAACTGCTCAACGTGCTTGAGGGCCATACCGATAAAGTTAACAACGCCGCCTTCAGTCCAGACGGCCAGCGCATTGTCACGGCCAGTTGGGATAAGACGGCCCGGCTGTGGGATGCCAGCAACGGCCAACTACTCAACGTGCTTGAAGGGCATACTGATCAAGTTACCAACGCGGCCTTCAGTCCCGACGGCCAGTGCATTGTCACGTCTTCTTATGATAAGACCGCCCGGCTGTGGGATGCCAACAGCGGCCAACTGCTCAACGTGCTTGAAGGGCATACTGGTTCGGTTATCAACGCCGCCTTCAGTCCCGACGGCCAGCGCATTGTCACGGCTTCAGATGATAATACCGCCCGGCTGTGGGATGCCAGCAGCGGCCAACGGCTCAACGCACTTGAAGGGCATACTGGTTCGGTTATCAACGCCGCCTTCAGTCCCGACGGCCAGCACATTGTCACGGCTTCAGATGATAATACCGCCCGGCTGTGGTATGCCAACAACAGCCAACTGCTCAACGTGCTTGAGGGACATACCAATATAGTTAACAACGCCGCCTTCAGTCCCGACGGCCAGCGTATTGTCACGAATTCAGGTGATCATACCACCCTGCTGTGGGATGCAGGCAGCGGCCAACTGCTTAACCTGCTTGACGGGTATATTTTGAACGCCGCCTTCAGTCCCGACGGCCAGTGCATTATCACGGCCAGTAGGGATAATACCGCCCGGCTGTGGAATGCCAGCAACGGCCAACTGCTCAACGTACTTGAGGGGCATACCGATTTGATTTGGAGCGCCGCCTTCAGTCCCGACGGCCAACGCATTGTCACGGGTTCAGATGATGAGACGGCCCGGCTGTGGGATGTCAACAGCGGCCAACTGCTCAACGTGAACGTGCTTGAAGGGTATACCTCTGGTCTTTTGGGTCTTTTGGCCTTCAGCCCCGACGGCCGGCGCATTGTCACAGGTTCAGATGATGAGACGGCCCGGCTGTGGGATGCCAGCAGCGGCCAACTGCTCAACGTGCTTGAAGGGCATACCTCAGTGGTTTTCAATGCGGCCTTCAGTCCCGACAGCCAGCACTTTGTCACGACCGGTGGTTTGTGGGATGAGACGGCCCGGCTGTGGGATGCCAACAGCGGCCAACTGCTCAACGTGCTTGAAGGGCATGAATGGTGGGTTAACAACGCCGCCTTCAGTCCCGACGGCCAGCGCATTGTCACGGTAGGTGATAAGACCGCCCGGCTGTGGGATGCCCAAAGCGGCCAACGGCTCAACGTGCTTGAAGGGCATACCGATGGAGTTACCAACGCCGCCTTCAGTCCCGACGGCCAGCGCATTGTCACGGCTTCATCTGATAAGACCGCCCGGCTGTGGGATGTCAGCAGCGGCCAACTGCTCAACGTGCTTAAAGGGCATACCGATACCGTTAACAACGCCGCCTTCAGTCCCGACGGCCAACGCATTGTCACGGCTTCAGAGGATAATACCGCCCGGCTGTGGAATGCCAGCAACGGCCAACTGCTGAACGTGCTTGAAGGAGTTACCAACGCCGCCTTTAGTCCCGACGGCCAACGCATTGTCACGGCTTCAGAGGATACCGCTTGGCTGTGGTACGTTTTCCAAACCACCCAAGAATTAATTGATTATGCCAATCAAAATGTGCCTCGTTGTCTTACCCCTAAGCAACGTGAACAATTCTTTTTAGACCCAGATCCAAGTTATGCTCTGATAAAGGCGGGAAAGCAACTGGCTCAAACCGGAGATATTGAAGCCGCAGTAGCTAAGTTTAAACAAGCCCAAACCCTTGCACCTTGCCATAAGCTTGAACCAGAATATGAGGTTGCTAAGATATTGATTGAAAAAGGTAGAACATTAGCCAAAAAAGGCAAGATTGAGGCGGCTGTTGAGCAATTCAAACAAGCTCAACAGGTGGATGGGCGGTTTAAGTTTGGGGATGGGGCTGAGGAATATGCGCGGCGGCTTAGTACTTAAGATTAGGAGATTGAACGGAATGATGAGTACAACGAATGACGGGGATAAACGAATTTAAGACTTTAATGCTTGGCAAGTTTAGGCAACTTTATTCAAAGCTACCACTCATTGACATCAAATTATCTCAATTCGTTTATCCGCGCAATTCGTTGTACTCTGTTTATTTCAGTCGTTTATCCGCGCAATTCGTTGTACTTATATTAAGAAGTGGTTTATTCCAATGAATCGAAATGACTTTCAACAACTCGCTGACATTCGAGTCAAAGAGGCAAAAGTTCTCCTTGACAATCAGTGTTTTGATGGTGCATATTATCTATTAGGTTATGCAGTGGAATGCGCTCTAAAAAGCTGTATCTCGAAACAGTTCAAAGAACCTGATTTTCCAGACCTTCAAACGGTAAGAGATTGCTATACCCATAGCTTTCCGAAGTTATTGCGTGTAGCTGCATTAGAACAGAATATGCAAAATGATTGGCGAACTCTTCCCAAATTGCAGTCAAATTGGATAACTGTGACAGAATGGTCAGAGCAAGCTCGCTATCAACATAACATTACTCAAGTCACTGCACAAGAGTTGTATGATGCGGTGACTGAAAATCAAACCGGGGTACTCTCATGGCTAAAGAACTTTATGTAGGTAAAATCCTTACCGATGAAATGATTATTGCCGGTAAGCAATTTATTCAGCAGATTGAGGCTGTCATGCCACCAATAACTGCTTCATTCTGGTTATATACTCAAGAAGCCGAAGTTTGGCGCTTGTATTTTGCAACCCCTATTGTTTCAAAAGAGGGTTCCAGAAAAGTGTATGACAAATCTATTAGCATTCTTGATGCTGATCAAGAACATGAATACGTTATACCGGCGGTTTGTCTATACGCCACGGACGACAATAACCATTATGTGTCATTGCTGCGTATGGTGCGCCTCAGCGATAAACTCTTTGACACAAGATTGACAGGTGTTGGCATTAATGGCTCGGGTTACATTGAGGATGCTTATATTTATCGTTTATACGACGCTAAAAATGACGAATTTTCTCATTTGCAATCACCTGCGGAAAATGAAGAACCGGCGGTTGCTATGGCATAAAACATTAATGCCTTTAATCCAAGCTTCGCGTCACCGTTGTGGCACGTTTTTCCTATCACCCAAGAATTAATTGATTGATTATGCCAATCAAATTATCCCGCGTTGTCTTACCCCTAAGCAACGTGAACAATTCTTTTTAGACCCTGAGCCAAATTATGCTCTGATAGAGGCGGGAGAGCAACTGGCTCAAACCGGAGATATTGAAGCCGCGGTGGCTAAGTTTAAACAAGTCCAAGCCCTTGCACCTTGCCATAAGCTTGAGCCAGAATATGAGGTTGCTAAGGTATTGATTAAAAAAGGTAGGGCATTAGCCAAAAAAGGCAAGATTGAGGCGGCTGTTGAGCAATTCAAACAAGCTCAAAAGGTGGATGGGCGGTTTAAGTTTGGGAATGGGGTTGATTCGTTAAGCACGGCAGCTTAGTACAACGGATTGATGAGTACAACGAATTACGGGCCGATAAACGAATTTAAGACTTTAATGCTTGGCAAGTTTAGGCAACTTTATTCAGACTTACTTACTTTATTCAGAGTTACCAATCATTGACATCAAATGATTCTATCTCGTTTTACTGTCAAAGTACCCATAACATCTAGTACAACGGATACGCACGCCGAAACGGATTTTCATATTCGGGGGTGGCGAAATAACTTAGCCATGACGATTTATTATGAATTTAATTCGTTTATCCGCGTAATTCGTTGTACTCTGTTTATTTAATTCGTTTATCCGCGCAATTCGTTGTACTTATATTCGTAATTCGTTGTACTTATGTAGTAGAGAGTAAAATCCAAGAAATCAATCCAAGAAATCCGATTTTTTAGAAAAATCGGATTTCTCAAAATCAACTCCCTTTACCTCCTTTACCTTGATTGCCTTTACCTTGATTGCCTTGATTACTTTCCTCACAGGCACCTAAGCTATCCCCGTGATCAAGATGTGCGGGAACCGCATTTTCTGAAACGGAGATGCTTTGCGGATTATCTTCATTGCCGGGTGGTATATGGCAGATAGTCACCTTCTTGTTGCCTTTCTCACCGTTCTGATCGTTATCGCCATTGTCACCCGTATCACCATTATTGCCGTTGTTGCTGTTATCACCGTCGCCATCACCCTCATCGTGGCTTAAACAACCGAGTGCGTTCCCACCTGCGGCTGGCGTACTACCGACTGGAACAGTGATGGTTTGCACGGTGGCATTGTCGGGATTGCCAGCGTATGCGCTGATACGCAGTTCATTGTCACCCGCCTGCATCGGTACTTCGGCTTGAAAACTGCCATCCAGTAATATTTCCGCCGCAACCGTGACTGCCATTGTCAGGTTGGTTACATCAACATCAGTGACATCGGTTAGGACAAGATGTGTCAGAGCCTCACCCAATTTATCCAAGTTGTCGATACCCAATTGACCAATGGTGCCCGGCACACCGGTAATGGCTTGCACGGCTGGCATGGTGGTCAACTTACGGGTGTAATCTATCGGCTGAATGACAATCGGGTAAATCCGTGCCTCAGCATTTTGGGCCCGATAGGCCGCATCTAGCGTGGCGATGCGATCTTCTTTTTCTTGCGTCATACCACTATCAAATGGCAAAGTAGGTATGCCATCCGTAATGAGTAAAATGTTTTTCTGGGCGACGGGGCGAGCCTCTGCCAGCGCTTCCAAAGCCTTGTCAATAGCCGCAGCTATATTGGTTCCACCTTTTGGGATGGTAATGCCGGCGACGGCATTGCGTAAAGTGGCCCAATCATCCGTCAGAGGCGATTCTAGCGTCACATCTCGTGAGAAACTGACCAGAGCCAGCCTACTAACATTGTCCATGCTTTGAAGCATGTCTATCAAGCTGTTGGCCGCTATCCCTTCATATTCCAACACGCTGGGATTGCGGTCTCCTTGTTGTGGGCCTTCACGCTCGGTACTACCGGAACGATCAATGACTAACACCAAATCCAGTGGGCCGGGTTGGGCTTCCATCGCCGCTTGGCCCTCAAATGTCAGCATCGGGGCCGTACAACCGGTTGGAATATGCCATTGTGAACCGTCTGTCGGTGTGGCGAGTTTCAGCAATTCTGGCTTGGGAAGAGGCGTAATAACGACTCCGCCTACCTCTTCGTCCGGTTCAGAAGCGACCCCCAACGTCATCGTGATATCGAGTTTGGAATTATTCGTGTGTCGTTCGGCACCGAATAAATCAAACTGGTAAGTTTCTCCGTCATTCAGTCCCAAGCTATCAAGCCTAACACCTCGGTTGGCGGCACCGTTAACCCCACCAATATCTACCACCTGCTCATTATTGATGAAAACCCAGACGCCATCATCGCCCTGAAAACGAAACTCTTGTCCCGGTTGATAGGTGAATTGGGCGTGAAGTTCGTAGGTAAAATGAAAATTGTGACGACGTCCTTCATTACCCAGTAATTCATCATCAATCGGGTAAAAATGGTTGTTCGTATAGGCATAAGCGTCGCCTTTTTTGTTTTCCTCTAAGGTGATACTAAAGGGCATGGATTGACTCGTCTCGGTATCAGTGTACCAGTCAATTAGCAGAGTCATGGCACATTTATTGTTTTCCACCATCACCGGTTTGCCATCCGCTCCCAGTGTATTTTCCACACAGCCGGTTTTATGCCCAGTGACTTTGCCTTCAAAATCCGGATGGCTACTGCTGAAATCGCGCAAAGTGCCCTGCAGTTCAATCGTGTCAGCAAAGGCACCACTACTAGCCCCCAGTGCCGTCAACAAGCCGCTGACTAGCAGCTTTTTCGAGATGTGATTTGACATGATGTGTTCTCCTACCGTTATTTATAAAAAACCAGTGAGTCCCATTGAGTTAGTCTTGACAGGGTTTCTGATCCGGGAAGCGAATATCCACCTTCATTGAAATCGGCGCAAAACCTGTTGCATTCACCGTCATGATTTGACAGATATCGTTGCCAATACCCACCACCGTGAAATGGCCATCCCCATTGGTGGGTTTTTCAGCTTCAACGCCATTGAGTGACACCGTTGCACCCCTAATAGGCTTGCGGTTAGCATCCAAAACCACTCCCGAATAACTTCCTTGCGTTTTACCACTCGCGTTAAGGACAAATTGACCCTTCTCATTCCGTTTCAAGTTCGCCTCGTAAAATTGCAGGCCATCGTTGCCTTCCATCTGTAAACCGATCAACCGGAGCTCTGAGGTATTGAAGTCAAAAGTCGGCGTTGGGGTATTGATAAACGCGCAGTCATCACCCAGTTGCGTCCACTCCTTCAACACAAAAGACCATTGCCCCGGGATTTGCTCAAGTTGGGCACTCACAAAGTTCAGTGTTCCAGAGGGATGGTTCAGTACTTCAACTAATGGGAGACTGACAGTAGCCGTGTCAGCGTGATAAACCGGTTTGGCTATCATCGCACTGGTGCAATTACCGCCATACGCAACTGAACTGGATAAGGCGATGGCTAAACTAGGAATGGCTAACTGTATGGCTTTTTTCAGAGTTAAGTTCATTTTTAAATCTCCTTTAAACAGTTAAATAGTTGACTAAAGCACTAAAAATTGTTTTTTCTAAGCATATGCCAATTAAAACGTTGTTTCGGGAATGAGCGACGAATTGCTGAACCATCAGCGACCTACCTGTTTCAGGAATTCCTTTCGTCATTCCCGAAACAATCAACTAAATACTTGAGTAAATAAATCAAGTTTATAACTAAAGTATGCAATTACTATGCCAGCATTTATATTTTTACCTAACACGTTGTCAGTTTATTCACCTAACACCTTGTATTATTTATATATTTATTTTTATCTGTTGTCGTTTCGTTCATTATCCCATGAATGACCCAAGTGCCTTAAATAGTTGAGTCAATCACTAAAGGTTGTTCTTTCTATAGCAAAAGAGATGCCAATGACTCTATGTTAACGTAACACGTTGTATTCTCTATATATTTTAAAAATTTAGCCCATTTTAGGGTTAGCTTTTTTTGCAAAATGGCATTGCAAAATGCGATTTTTTTTGCAAAATACCGTCCTTTCGCTTAATTTTAAAAAGCACATTCTATTCAATGAGTTATCATTTGGCACACTCACGGGTTATGTTCATCAACACCTTTTGCGTCAAATCATTGTGCGACATCCTTTATGGCAAGATGAACACCCAGACTGGTTGACTGCTAAAGCGAAAGCTCAAACACAACATCCAGATTATGATTTAGACTTTTATCCTTGGCAAGTTTAGGCAGCTTTATTCAGAGCGACAACTCATTGACATCAAATTATTTGATCTAGTTTTCATGTTGATAACAATTCGTTGATCCACGCTTGTGTCGTTGTACTTATTAGGCAACTCCCAAATAATAATATACCAGTTTGCTACCCTTCAATTATCGAGAAAAATTGAGAAAATGGGTTCATCAAGTGCGATTGCTCCATCCAATCGGGTGGCATGTAGGGGCAATCCCACGTGCAAAGCCCCATTGCTGGTATATTAATTTTTTGGAGTTGCCTTGTATATATTGAGGAATATGCACAACGGCTTGGTACAACTTCTTTTAGGAGTAAACGGATTGATGAGTACAACGACACAAGCGGGGATAAACGAATTTAAGACTTTAATGCTTGGCAAGTTCAGGCAACTTTATTCAGAGCTACAACTCATTGACATCGAGTCATTTTATTATCTCGTTTTCTTATTAATTTCATTCGTTTAGGAACAAAATTCGTTATACTTATATTCGCTTGTGTCGTTGTACTTATATATATTGAGGAATATGCACTGCGGCTTAGTACTTAGGATTAGGGGATTGAACGGATTGATGAGTACAACGAATGACGGGGATAAACGAATTAGACTTTTATGCTTAGCAAGTTTAGGCAACTTTATTCAGAGCTACCAATCATTGACATCAAATGATTCTATCTCGTTTTACTGTGAAAATACCCATAACATCCAGTACAACGGATACGCGTTCCGAAACGGATTTTAAGAAAAGGGGGTGGCGAAATAACTTAGCCATGACGATTTATTATGAATTTAATTCGTTTATCCGCGCAATTCGTTGTACTTATATTCGTAATTCGTTGTACTTATAGATTTTATTATCTAGTTTTCTTATGAATTTAATTCGTTTATCCGCGCAATTCGTTGTACTCTGTTTATTTCATTCGTTTATCCGCGCTTGTGTCGTTGTACTTAATTCGTTTATCCGCGTAATTCGTTGTACTTTGATTAATTAATATAATAAAGCAACTCATGCAAAACATATCCGATAACTTAGAATAGGAAACTTAATGCCAAGCCTCAATCTCATCAAAACCCGCGATGCCATCCAGGCTTTTGACTTTAAGTCATTATTTATTAATGAACTGGGTTGGAATAACCCGCACCAGATTCAATCGCGTAGCGTTAGCATCAACGAAACCGATTATCAAATCAAACCCATTGCAACATTGGGTAGCGTTGTCGTGTTTGAAATCAGTGGCGATATTTTCCCAACGGCTCAAATTCGGGCTGACATTCGCCACAAAATCACCGCCCTTCATCACGAAAACCTATTGATTTTTGTAGACAAACGCCCAACACCCACAAAAAGTATCTGGTATTGGCTCAAACCGGAGCCGAGCAAAACCCCGCTGCCGCGTGAACATTATTATTTCCAAGGGCAACCTGGTGATTTATTTATCAGTAAATTATCTGCCCTATTTGTCGATATGACTGAGCTTGAAGACAGCGGCGGTGATTTATCGGTTGTACAAGTCTCTCAAAAACTCAAAGATGCCCTTGATGTCGAAACCGTTACCAAAAAGTTTTATCGGGATTTTCAAGCACAACATCTGGTTTTTTTAGAATTGATTACAGGCATAGACGATGAACGAGATCGGCGCTGGTATGCCTCTGTATTACTTAACCGCTTGATGTTTAGCTGGTTTTTGCAAAAAAAGGGTTTTTTAGATCAGGGCAATATGAATTATTTGGCGGATAAATTAGCCCAAAGCCAGCAACGCGGAGCGGATCGTTTTTATCGGCATTTTTTAGCCAAACTCTTTTTTGACGGCTTCGCTAAACCTAAAGCGCAACGTTCCGCAAAAACCAACGCCTTATTGGGAAATATTCGCTACTTAAACGGCGGACTTTTTTTACTGCATCCGCTAGAATCTCGCTTCTCCATTCAAATTCCGGATCAAGCCTTTGGCAACTTATTTGAACTATTTGCCCGTTACTCCTGGAGTTTAAACGATACGCCCGGCGGTGCCGATAATGAAATCAATCCCGATGTGTTAGGTTATATCTTTGAAAAGTACATCAATCAAAAACAATTTGGTGCCTATTATACTCGCACTGAAATCACTGAGTATCTTTGTGAACAAACCCTGCATCAATTGATTTTGCAAAAAATCAATCATCCCGAAATCCCAGGGAGTTTGCCGGCGCGTCATTTCGACACGGTGCCAGAATTGTTGATGAGTTTAGATGCTAACTTGTGCCATGAATTACTCCATAAGGTATTACCTAAACTGAGTTTGCTCGATCCTGCCTGTGGTTCAGGGGCATTTTTGATTGCGATGATGAAAACTCTCATCAATATTTATTGGGCAATCATTGGGCGCATTCCATTTTTGCCAGATAGGGCACTGAAAAAATGGCTAACCGAGCAACAACGCGAACACGCCAATTTGTCCTATTTCATCAAAAAGCAGATTATCACTAACAATCTGTTTGGCGTGGATATCATGGCAGAAGCCACTGAAATCGCTAGGTTGCGGTTATTTTTAGCCCTGGTTGCGTCAGCGGAAACGGTGGAGGAATTAGAGCCGTTGCCGAATATTGACTTTAATATATTAGCCGGTAATTCTTTGCTGGGTTTAATGCAAGTTGAAGCGCAAGCCTTTGAAAAACGGCAAGCGGATTTATTCCGCAAATCCTATCAACAGATTTCAGCCGAAAAAAATGCGATGATCCGCGCTTATCGGGATGCCACCAGCTACGCCGACGATTTGCAACAACTCCGTGAAGAGATTGAAGCGCACAAGCAGCAAGCCAAAACGGTGTTAGATGAGATTTTGTTAGATGAATTTAATCACCTCAAAATCAAATTTGAGCAAGCTACTTGGGATGGCAAGAAAAATAAGCCTGGCAAACCGATTAAGCGTCCACTCCAATTGACGGATTTTGCCGATTTGCACCTATTTCATTGGGGCTATGAGTTTGATGAAGTGCTCAATAAAAAGGGTGGCTTTGATGCGATTATGACTAATCCGCCTTGGGAAGTTTTTCAAACCGATGAGAAAGAATTTTTTCAGCAATATATTCCTGAAATACAAAAGAAAAAATTGCGTATAGAGGATTGGAAAAAACAACGTGCAACTCTCATGCGTGATCCCGAATTGCGTGAGGCTTGGCTTGAATATGCCAGCCGATTTTCCTTTGTCTCTAAATATCTTAAAAATGCGCCTCAATATAAAAACCAAATTTCTATTGTGAACGGTAGAAATGTGGGATCGAAAATCAATCTCTATAGTTATTTTTTAGAGCAATGCTATAACTTGCTTAAAAATGAGGGGCAATGTGGTATTGTCATTCCAAGTGGCATTTATACCGATTTAGGTGCCACCGGATTGCGGCATTTGTTATTTAATGAAACGCAAATGACGGGATTGTTTTGTTTCGAGAATCGTAAAACAATTTTTGAGGGTGTTCACCGTAGTTTTAAGTTTGTCGTGTTAAGTTTTGAAAAAGGCGGTAAAACGACTGAATTTCCGGCCGCGTTTATGCGCCATGAGGTAAATGAATTGGCTCGTTTTCCACAAAGCGATGCCTTGCGAGTGAAAACAGATCTCATTTATCGTCTGTCGCCGGATTCTCATTCCGTAATGGAATTTAAAAATGAGACGGATGTGAGTATTGCGGAGAAAATGCTGCAATTTCCATTGTTGGGTGAAAAAATGGACGGCGCTTGGAATTTAGCCCTCACAACGGAATTTAATATGACGACTGCTAGTCATTTATTCCATACGGAACCAGCAACGGGCAGATTGCCGCTTTATGAAGGCAAGATGATTCATCAGTTTGAGCCTCAATTTGCTGAGGCGCGTTATTGGGTAGATGAAAAGGAAGGGCGGAAGGCACTGTTGGGCAAAGAAGAAGATAAAGGGCAAAAGTTGGATTATCAAAGGTATCGTTTAGGATATCGAAAGATCAGCCGAAATACTGATATGCGAACTATGATATCTACCATTTTTCCTAAAAATAATTTTGCTTCAGATTCTTTCATTATTTCATCGGGCAATCTTTTGGGTTACCCTGACTTGTTGAGTTTTGCAGGTATTTTAAATAGTCTTGTGCTTGATTATTTTTTGCGGCAAAAAGTGTCAGCAAATATTAACATGTTTTATGTCTATCAACTTCCAATTCCGCGCCTAACCGAAAAAGACTCCGCCTTTGCGCCCATCGTCACTCGCGCCGCCAAACTCATTTGCACCACGCCCGAATTTGACGAGTTAGCCAAAGCCGTCGGTTTAGGCTCCCACAAAAACGGCGTGACTCATCCTGATAAACGCGCCCAACTACGCGCCGAATTGGATGGCATGATTGCTCATTTATATGGCTTGACTTATGATGAGTTTAAGCCTATTTTGAGTACGTTTCCGATTGTGAAAGATGAGGTTAAGGAGGCGGCTTTGGTGGCTTATCAACAGCTTGAAAATTTTTGAAAAACGATAACAACAAGGATTGTATATAATAAAGGATTTATAAAAACGGATTTTTGGCTCACTACCAGAGTAGAGTTTAGTTTTTAATTTGTATGTACAGATTAAATCCCTTTTTATATACAATCCTTGTAGTATAGCGGCTTAGTACAACTTATTTTAGGAGTAAACGGATTGATGAGTACAACGAATTGCGGGGATAAACGAATTTAAGACTTTAATGCTTGGCAAGTTTAGGCAACTTTATTCAAAGCTACCACTCATTGACATCAAATTATCTCAATTCGTTTATCCGCGTAATTCGTTGTACTTATATTCGTAATTCGTTGTACTTATAGATTTTATTATCTAGTT
>Ga0190343_1000081_pt1 | contig 41613 bp, 21 predicted proteins | sample 48721312_MG_FD_161664 | JGI IMG/M metagenome (GOLD analysis project Ga0190343, IMG submission 161664) | Hydrothermal vent microbial mat bacterial communities from Southern Trench, Guaymas Basin, Mexico - 4872-13-1-2_MG | ecosystem: Environmental > Aquatic > Marine > Hydrothermal vents >... | reverse complement strand
TCACGGCCGCCACCGAAGACAGTGCCTATACCTATAATATAGTGGCAAGTGATGTTGACGTAGGTAATACCTTGGTTATCACCGCCCCAACCAAACCAACGTGGCTGAACTTGACGGATAATGGCAATGGTACCGCGACGCTCAGTGGCACACCGACTAACGCCGACGTGGGCAATCACAATATCACGTTGCGCGTCAATGACGGCACAGTAGATGTTGACCAAACGTTCACAGTAACCGTCGTTAATACCAACGATGCGCCCGTGTTTACCAGTACCGCCATCACGGCCGCCACCGAAGACAGTGCCTATACCTATAATATAGTGGCAAGTGATGTTGACGTAGGTAATAGCTTGGCTATCACCGCCCCAACTCAGCCGACTTGGTTAAGTCTGACTGATAATGGTGATGGCACGGCCACGTTGACTGGCACCCCGGCAAATGCGGACGTGGGCAACAACAATGTCACGTTGCGCGTCAGCGATGGCACGGCCCAAGTTGACCAAACTTTCACGGTGATGGTGAACAATACCAATGATGCGCCCGTGTTTACTAGCACCGCCGTCACGGCCGCCACCGAAGACAGTGCCTATACTTATAATGTCGTTGCCAGTGATGTCGATGTGGGCCATACCTTGGTTATCACGGTACCAACCAAACCAACGTGGCTGAACTTGACGGATAATGGCGATGGCACGGCCACGTTGACTGGCACCCCGGCAAATGCCGACGTGGGCAACAACAATGTCACGTTGCGCGTCAGCGATGGCACGGCCCAAGTTGACCAAACGTTCACGGTGATGGTGAACAATAGCAACGATGCGCCAGTGCTAGACAACACCAAAGACAAAGATGGCAACACGGCTGCTCTCAATTTGAATGCAATAGCCGAAGATGCGGCTACGCCATCTGGTGCGGTGGGCACTTTAATAACGGATCTCGTGGCACTTAGCGGTAATGTCACTGATATTGATAGCAGTGCAGTGACGGGTGTGGCTTTGACGGCCGCCTTAACGACTAATGGTAATTGGCATTACACGTTAGACGGTGGAACCACTTGGACGGCTGCGGGTAGTGTGGCCGACAATAATGCGCTACTGCTGGCGGCCGATACCAATACACGGCTTTACTGGAAACCCAACGCCAACTTCAATGGTAGCATCACGGATGCAATCACCTTCCGTGCTTGGGATAAAACCAGTGGTACGGCCGGCAATCAAGTCGATACCAGTACCAATGGTGGCACAACGGCGTTTAGTAGTGCGACTGATACCGCCAATCTCAGCATTACGGCGGTTAATGATGCGCCTGTGTTCACCAGTACGGCCGTCACTTCGGCCAATGAAGACAGTACTTATAGTTATAGCGTTGTGGCAAGTGATGTCGATACCGGTGACACCTTAACCCTAACCGCCCCAATCAAACCTAACTGGTTGAATTTGCTGGATAACGGCAATGGCACGGCCACGTTGACTGGCACCCCGACTAACACCGACGTGGGCAACCACAATGTCACACTGCGCGTCAATGACGGCACGGCCCAAGTTGACCAAAGTTTCACGGTGACGGTGAACAATACCAACGATGCGCCCGTGTTTACTAGCACCGCCATTACGGCCGCCACCGAAGACAATGCCTATACCTATAATATAGTGGCAAGTGATGTTGACGTAGGTAATACCTTGGCTATCACCGCCCCAACTCAGCCGACTTGGTTAAGTCTGACTGATAACGGCAATGGCACGGCCACGTTGACTGGCACCCCGGCAAATGCCGACGTGGGCAACAACAATGTCACATTGCGCGTTAGCGACGGCACGGTAGACGTTGACCAAAGCTTTACGGTGACCGTTGCGAAGACGGATATCTACCAACTCACCGTCAACAAAGAAGGCAACGGCACCATTACTACTGACGGCATCAATTGTGGCGATGACTGTCAACAAGACTACTTTAATGGTACCTCAGTCACACTGACGGCCACACCCGATAGCGGCTGGTACTTCAGTGGCTTACAAGGCGATTGTGATAGCACCGGCACGGTAGTGATCAACAGTGAGAAATCCTGCACCGTGACTTTCGTCGAAGAGCAATTTACCCTAACCGTCATGATCCTCGGCAACGGTACACTGACTGGCGATAATATTGATTGTGATGACAACTGCACCGTCAACTACCCCGCCAATACCAAGGTGACGCTCACGGCTCAACCTGACCAAGGTTGGCAATTTGACGGCTTCGACGGTGATTGCGAAATCGACGGCAAAATCACCCTGTCCAGCAATAGTACCTGCATTGCCACCTTTATCAAAGGTGATACCGATGGGGTGTCCACTGAGATTGAAGATGCCGCCCCCAACAACGGCGATGGCAACGGTGATGGCCTCAAAGACAGCCAACAAGCCGAAGTGGTTTCTGGGCCTGATGCCGTCACGGGTGCTTACATAACCTTAGTCATTCATAACACTGATTGCACGCTCCAGTACATCAACACAGTCTCGTTGACACCAGAAGCCGGCTACCATTACCCGCAGGGCCAGATAGCGTTTGAACTGGATAACTGCCCACAAACCGCATTGACCGTGTACTATCATGGCGATGTAACTGGCGGCGATGGTTATCGCCAATATGGGCCAACCGTACCGGGTGATAGCAACAACACTTGGTATGACTTACCCAATGTCAGCCTCCAAACAGCCACCTTGCCCAATGGACAAACCGTTCAGACAGCCACATTGACCCTAGTTGATGGTCAACCGGGCGATGAGACTGCTGCCGATGGAAGCATTGTCAGCACTGGAGGCCTAAGACTTCAAGTGGGTATGGTTGGCTTTTCCGCCCCCGAGTATCAGGTTGCTGAAGACAGTGGCCCCGCGACGATTACCGTGAGCCGCTTGGAGGGTGATACGAGAACCCTCACCATTGACTACGCCACCAGCGATGATACCGCAATCGCTGGACAAGACTATCAAACAAGCCTTGGTACATTGATTTGGGCCGACGGCCAACAAGGTGACCAAACCTTCACGATAGACATTATTGATAATACTACCCATGAAGGTGATAGAACCTTAAAAATCAGCCTCAGCAATCTGACGGGCACGGGTGCGGGTATGGCTAACAACACGGCCTTCCTCACCATCCACGACAACGACACTTCGCCACCCGATGGAAACACGGATGGCAACACCACACCGCCGGACGGAAATACGGGTGGCAGCACCACCTCGCCGGACGGAAATACGGGTGACAGCACCACCTCGCCGGACGGAAGTACGGGTGACAGCACCACCTCGCCGGACGGAAGTACGGGTGGCAGCACCACACCGCCGGACGGAAGTACGGGTGGCACCACCACACCGCCGGACGGAAGTACGGATGGCACCACGACACCCAGTGACGGGGCCGTCGATGACACATCGGCACTCCCACCGTCATTTAAGCCAACAGTTGTTGTTTCTGGCGCTGTCACTGGACAAACCTTCACAGGTGATACCCTCGTGACGAAAGGTGCTAGTGTTTCCAAGTCCGTGTTTGAAGGCAATATTCATAATCAAGGCCTGGTTTCTAATTCCACCCTAAAAGCCGGGGCCCTATTAACGGGTGGCAGTCTAAGTGGGACGACCACCAATAACGGCACCATCACAAACATTGACTTTGTTGGGACCAAACTGAGCGGCGGCACTTTATCCGGTACCATCACCAACTCAAGTCAGATTGGTGGCACCATTTCCAACGTGCAGCTCGCTGCTGGTACAATTGTCAAAGGTGGCATACTGGCGGGCAACATTGACAGTCAAGGTATCGTTTCTGATACCACCATCGAACCTGGGGCCCTATTGACAGGCGGCCGTTTAGCTGGCACAATTACTAACCGAGGCACCATAACAAACATTGAGTTTACCGGGGCCAAACTGAGTGGCGGCACTTTATCCGGTACCATCACCAACTCCAGTGAGAATGGCCTCATTGAAGATGTGCAACTGGCCGCTGGTACAACTGTCAAAGGTGGCACACTGGCGGGCGAAATCCGTGGCGATCCTAACAAGCCAGCACTAATAATGGCCGCTCAGATTGCCCCCGGTACTATCCTATCCAACGTACACTTGAGTTCAACAGTGCAACTACCAGAGGACGTGGTGTTAGGCCCCGGTGTGGAACCAGCGACACTCGAAGACTTTGGCCTGACGGACGAGGCCCTTACCACTCTGGACGCTGAGACTCTCAGTGAATTAGAACCTGCGGTCTTTGGTGTTTTAGAGCCAGAACAATTGGAGAGCATCCCCCCAGAGGCTTTCAGTGCTCTCAAGCCAGAGCAACTAGCCGAAGTTCAAAAAGACACGCTGGCGGAGTTGACACCAGAGCAGTTTGAACAAATGCCGCTTGAGGCCCTAGGCGGCCTCACCAAAGACAATATGGGCGGATTGCCGACCGACGTTATCAATCAAATCACCCCGGCCCATCTGGACGCACTCAATAGCGATGAATTTAAGCAAATGCCCAGCGAAGACGTTTCCAAGCTCTTCACCAACCTTGATGCGGAGAATGTCATCCCCCAAGATGTGGAACAACTGATACCGCCGGGTTGGCAAGTTGCTCCAGACGGCGCTTTAACGGCCCCGGTGGGTGCCAAAGTAACACTTCGGACATTGTTACCCCCAGCGGATTTGCCCGCTCAAGTGGCGTTACCGAGTGTGCCCGATTTCAGTGCCGGCTTTGGTATCGGCGGTAGAGGAACCCCCTTGACAACAAATGTGACTCTTTCCCTCGCAGAAGCCAATCTGGCCGAGTTTGTTCTGTCACAGCCGAAGGAGAAGGGGGGAGTTTTGCTCGTCAAAGGCACCGGGAACTCAGCCGGTATCAACTTCAGCTTTATCCCGGATGCCGACAATGTGATTCAAGTTGACACGGACGAAATCCCGATAGGACTGTCGGAGGATGACGGTGGTTTTTATACGATAACGACACCATATGGACAACAATTTAAAGTCATTCCTGCCCCTCAAAACCCAGTAGAATTATCCAAAGCACTGGGCGATGGTGAAGTCGTTTTAGGCAAACGCGGTGATGTCATGATGGAAGATAACGGCCAAACGCAACCCGGCCACACTGCCCATCAGGTAGGAATATTTGATCCGCTTATCAAACCTGCCCCCGAGGGCCTGTCACCCGGACTTTATCTGCCGGAAAGCCGTACCAGTTCGGAGCCAGCCAAAGTGGTGTATCCAGATGGCACGATGCAAACCTTCACGCCAACCATGCTCTCCCCTGATACTTTTACTGAGGAAGGCTACGAATTTCAGGGAGTCAAAGATATCGTGTTCAAGGCCGATGGTACCTACTCCTTCACATACAAGGGTCAACCCTACCTTGTGGAATCCCACTTTGGGTTGCAGATCGGAAATTTTGCCGAAGGCGAAGCGGTTGAAGCGAGCATTGCCCCCTCTAACGGTATCCTGACATACACGGTTGTGATAGAAGAACCGGAAGAACAGATTAGAAGAACTCATCGTGGTAGAGGCGGAAGAAGAGGGCGGAGTTCTGGGAATTATCGAAGGCACTAAAACTCAAAGTTCAAATTTTATTTGCCAAAGCCGGTTTGCAACCGGCTCTGGAGTCGTTTTAAATTTGGCAGGAGTCCAAACTTTAATAACTATAATTGCAACTCATTTTTTGATGAGGGACTTGCAAAACGCCTCGCTCGCCAACAGCTAAAGCAATGAACTAGCGTCACTTCGATCCGCAGTCATTCGCTGTGCGAGAGAACAAAGTTTGGCTAAAAGCTTTCGTTTTGAAAATATCGCTGTTTGGGTACCTTCGTTATCTCGCACAACTTCGAACTTTTCGTTTTTCGCGGAGCAGATCAACTTTCGTTCTTCGCGGAGCAGATCAACTTCGTTCTTCGCGGAGCGAGATAAGTTTGATCCCGTTTTGGGTGCTTTTTCAGGTAAGTATTTGAATGACATAATATTTAATCCAAAATTTCCAATTCTTTCGTCCAAAATCGGTGGGGCATAGAGAGCTAATCATTTTCATCCCAGATTACGCCTAGCGGCTAATCGGCCCCCGACAGTTTAACCGCACCAAGGGAAGAAATTTGGTTGACTTAGGGGATCCAAAAAAATTAACTCTCCCAGACACTAATTGGAATCGTTTTTTCAACAAACGCCGGTATTTTTGGTATAATTTATTTTTTGGATGTACCTTAATGGATCATGGCAAACTGATAATTATGAATTTGTTATAACTCATTCCCCATGACAGGATAACTACCCATGAAAGTTTTTATTCCATTATCTTTAGTAAGCTTCTTAAGTAGTGCCACCCTTCACGCTGAAGTAACACTAGACGGCACCTTAGGCTCCCGTCTGGCCCTTGACGGCCCCGACTATGCCATTGGCGCTGAGTTGGGACAACAGCACGGCAGCAACCTATTTCACAGCTTTGGGAAATTAAATCTCAACAGCAACGAAAGTGCCACTTTCTCGGGGCCTGACAGCATCAGCAATGTCATTAGCCGCGTGACGGGCGGAACGCCCTCCAGTATTGATGGTGCCATCAGGAGCCTTATTCCAGAGGCTGATGTTTACTTAATTAACCCGGCCGGCCTGATGTTTGGGCCAAATGCCACCCTAGATGTGCAAGGTTCTTTTCACGCCAGCAGCGCCGACACGTTGCGTTTTAGCGATGGTAGCGAATTTAACGCCTCAACCCCCTCCAAGAGTTTGTTGACAGTTGCACCCGTGTCAGCATTTGGTTTTATCACACAAAACCCGCAACCTTTGAGTATTGAGGGCAGTCAACTCACATCTAAAGAGGGCAAAACTTTATCTCTCGTTGGAGGTACCCTACAGATCACCGAGGCCTTTTTAGAGGCGGCGGCGGGACGTATTAACCTAGCGGGCGTGGCAAACCAAGGCGATGTCACGCTGCTGCCACAAGACTTAGTGTTATCTGCCCAAGCAGGCGATATCACTTTGCGAGATTCAACCGTGAAAACGAGTGGTGAAGGTGGAGGCAGTATTTTTATTCGCGGCGGACAGTTTTTGGTGGATAACACCTTCATAGTAGCCGATACACTGGGTGCGACAGACGGCGGGGGAATCTCTGTGCAAGCTGAGAATTTAATAGCAACCCATGGCGGACTGTTTATCAGCGACACTTATGGTGCCGGACGAGGTGGCAATATAAAAATCAAAGTCACAGGATTGACTGAGTTTTCAGGTGAGATAGTTGATGATGAGGATCAGGTACAAAATAGCGGGATTAAGGTCATTTCGCGTGAAGGTGGCGGTGACGGAGGGAACCTAGAATTAGAAACAGGTACCTTTAACCTCAAAGAAGGGGCATTTATAACAGCGGCCACAGAAGGGCTGGGCCAGGGTGGCAATCTCAACATTCGAGCAACAGAGGCCATCACGCTCTCAGGATTAAGTCGTGATGGATATAGCAGTGCTATTGACGCGAATGCTTATGGTCAAATGGAAAATGCTGGTCACGGTGGCACGGTGACCTTAGAAGCCAGACAATTACATCTCACGGACGGTGCCCTGATAGGCACAATCACCGAAGGGAGTGGTCAAGGGGGCAACATAAGCCTCAAGATCGCCGAAAATGTTACCTTATCTGGTGAAAACGAGGCTCAAACCAGCGGCATAGAAGCAAGTACACTGGGTTCGGGTGAGGGAGGTTCCGTTGTATTGGAAGCTAATCAATTAATTCTCAAAGAAGGTACTCGTCTAGTAGCCAATAGCGAGGGAACCGGTCGAGGCGGCAATATCAAAATCTTGGTCAGTGATTTAGTCAAGCTCGAAGGTTTAGACAGTTACGGTGTCGGTGGTTATGTGCAAGCAAACAGTCAAGGCGAAATGGCCGAGGCTGGCGACGCTGGCACAATTGAATTGATAGCGGGACGCTTACAACTGGCTGACGGGGCCCAGATAGGCTCGATTACCTTTGGCCCCGGTCAAGGTGGCAAGCTCTATGTAGAAGTGGCAAAAGAGGCCACCTTCTCAGGTCAAGATGACGAAGGTTTGAGTAGTGGCCTGTTTACGTCTTCACAGAGTACGGCTGACAATCCCGGTAATGGTGGCACCCTGGTGTTGAAAGTCGGTGATTTACAGCTAACCGATAAAGCTGAAATCTACGCCGAGACTTGGGGAGATGGGAAAGGTGGAAATATCGACATTCAGGCTCAAACTATCACCTTAGCTTCATCGGGTCGAATCACGGCACACAGTAAAGCTAAGGGTGATGCCGGGCAAATAACACTGACCATCGGGGATCGGCTCCATATGCGTGATAGCACGGTGGAAACCTCAGCCGAAAGTGCCGATGGCGGTAACCTGGCTATCACCGCTTCAGGTTACGTTTATCTCATCAATAGCCAAATCACCAGCAGTGTCAGTGAAGAGTTCGGTGGCGGTGGCAATATCACGCTGAAACCCAACTTTATCGTCCTTGATGGCAGTCAAATTTTCGCCAAAGCCAAAAAAGGGGCCGGTGGCAACATCAACATCACCACAACCGGGGTTTATAACTTTACCGGTGAACCGATAGGACAAATCATCAATGCCTCCTCAGAATTGGGTGTTGATGGTGAAGTGACTATTAGCACCCCCGATGGCAACGCGGTAGAAGGGTTATTTGCACTGCCGGCGACTTTTGTGGATGCCAGCCAGTTAATTGACACACCCTGTGATCAACGACTGGCCGAAAATCTCAGTAGTTTGGTATTAATTACAAGCGAAGGCTCCACCAACGCCGCCGGCGATTTATTCGCCAGTGGGCCGTTATTGGTGCAGATAGACAAGCCCGTGGCTTCTTCCCAAAAACGCCAAGGGACTCAAGCGCACCGCCCTCTGAGACTGGCCCTGTTGACGGGATGCCGGCCAAATTCAAAAGCCGCTAATAAAGCGCGTGGATATGAACCTGACACCCAGGAAAGTCAGATGATTCCAGAACAATTGTTTTGACAAATACCGCCACCGGAGTCCAAACTTGAGTATGGAGTCCAAACGGAAAGGTTTGGCAGGAATCCAAACTTTAATATAAAAAATAGACTATTTACAACAAGTTATAGTTTCAGTCGTTGAGAATGATGCTAACCGAAGTTAAAGGGGGATATTCAATGAAAATACCTGTTTATTTTTGCTTCAGTACTTAGTAGGCGCTTTAGCGCCTTAGTTTGTAGTAGGCGCTTTAACGCCTTAGTTTGTAGTAGGTGCTTTAGCGCCTGAGTTTGTAGTAGGTGCTTTAGCGCCTTGCGTTTGTAGTGCCTTGCGTTTGTAGTAGGCGCTTTAGCGCCTGAGTTTGTAGTAGACGCTTCAACGCCTTGCGTTTGTAGTAGCGCATTTTTGCTTGCGTTTGTAGTAGGCGCTTCAACGCCTTGCGTTTGTAGTAGCGCATTTTTGCTTGCGTTTGTAGTAGGCGCTTTAGCGCCTGAGTTTGTAGTAGCGCATTTTTGCTTGCGTTTGTAGTAGGTGCTTTAGCGCCTTGCGTTTGTAGTAGCGCATTTTTGCTTGCGTTTGTAGTAGGCGCTTTAGCGCCTGAGTTTGTAGTAGGTGCTTTAGCGCCTGAGTTTGTAGTAGGTGCTTTAGCGCCTGCGTTTGTAGTAGGTGCTTTAGCGCCTTGCGTTTGTAGTAGGCGCTTTAGCGCCTGCGTTTGTAGTAGGTGCTTTAGCGCCTTGCGTTTGTAGTAGGCGCTTTAGCGCCTGAGTTTGTAGTAGGTGCTTTAGCGCCTGAGTTTGTAGTAGGTGCTTTAGCGCCTTAGTTTGTAGTAGCAGCTTTTTTGCGTGCGTTTGTAGTAGGCGCTTTAGCGCCTTGCGTTTGTAGTAGGCGCTTTAGCGCCTTGCGTTTGTCGAAATGACAAACACACGCAAATTGTGACGCTATAAAGTCTAGCGGGCCGGTTCATCATCGGCGAGAGATTGCCTTTAGTGGGCCGGTTCATCAAAGGCGAGAGATTACCTTTAGAACGTGTTTTTAAACTCAACTTAACTCCTTGTTTTATAAGCCAGACACGATTTTATAAGTGATTGATTATTGGACTTTTAAAACCTGCTCTTAGTGGGCCGCTTCATCAAAGGCGAGAGATTGCCTTTAGTGGGCCGGTTCATCATCGGCGAGAGCCTTTATTTAGTGGGCCAGTTCTTCGTCGGCGAGAGATTGCCTTTAGTGGGCCAGTTCTTCGTCGGCGAAAGATTGCCTTTAGTGGGCCGGTTCTTCGTCGGCGAGAATTTTATCGATATCAATTGATTGAAAATAATCAGCTAATTAAAAGAGATTTTTTGACAAGTAAACCCTTAACATCAATACGCCAAAACGGGAAAATTGTGGGCCATAGACTGAAATAAGTCAGTCAATGTTTTTTAACTGATTGATTTCTTTCGTCATTATAAATATTTTGCGCCACATCGGGTAGAACATAGCGCGTCATCCACCCAACAAAACCATTAGCGTTGCTTGCGGCACACGGTCAACTTTTCGTTTTGCAACCCGCTTGCGCGGGGATATGGCCCTAAAAACCGTCTCTCGCATGTAGGGCTAATCCGTTGTGGTCGCCCAATTTGTCGGGACTCTCGAAAATCAGAAATTTTGTCCGTTTGAAGTCTAGCCACATCGGGTGGAACATAGCGCGTCATCCACCCAACAAAACCATTGGCGTGTTTTTATAACGTGAGTTCGACAGATTTTTCTGAGCAGTTATAGAAATTTGAGCAATATCAATTGGTTGAAAATAATCAGTTGATTAAAATGATCGCTATCAATTGCTTGAAAATAATCAGTTAATTAAAATGATCGATATCAATTGATTGAAAATAATCAGCTAAATAAAAGAGATTTTTTGACAAGTAAACCCTTAACATCAATACGCCAAAACTTACAAATTGTGGGCCATAGACTTTTCGGAGTCAGTCAATATTTTTTAACTGATTGATTTAAAAGTCATTATAAATAACGAATTGATAGAATTAAGAAATCTATAACTCACCTCGCCAACCAGTCGAGATCACATTATTAAGATTTCAGAAAATCACCCATCAGCCAGACTTATGAAGGCCTCCAAGCCAAAACTTTTAAAACATACTCTTAGGGATGAGGCCGAAAGTCATAGACGCATGTCCCTTAAAAAAACTCTCAAAGCTTTAACTTTTTAATACCGACTAAATTTGTTAGCAACACCGGTCTCAAAACGACTATTGCGTCAGTTTAAAGTTGCCACGTTCCTTATATTATAGTGAGCAGCGCTAGAAACTGAAGTTAAAGTCAGACACGAGCATAAGAGAAATCTGACTCAAAGGCCCCAAATTTATCGCGAGCGTAAGACATTGAATAAACGCAATTTGTGCCAGTGCGTGCCTACAAGGCCCCTTATGTTTGACTGATTTAGGGACAACTCAATTCTAAAAAAACCTTTTATGTGAGTAAGTTTTTTAGCTGGCTCAAGATAAGGCTTTTGAGGTTTGAATTGACACTCATAAAGTGACTTTTTTTTGTAAAAATGAAATCTCAATAAAATGCCGACTTGATTCTTCAGTGTTTGGCACGCTATTTTTTGGACTATTTTGTAAAAAATAAACAGCACAGTACCAGCCTATATCAGTCTATTCAACTTGATGATTAGTCATAATAAGAGGCGGTCGCCAAACAGACGCAATACTCACGATAATAATTAGATCACTTTTTGACGGGTCTCCGTTCCAATGGAGACCACAACTTCACAACAAATTTTGTGTACTCATAACATATAAGTGATTGTATTATAAGCGTTAATTTAAGTCGATTTAAAAAAACGTGCCTCTATGAATATTTTAACGAATAGTCGTCATTCTACTAAACCAGACTTAAAGTAGGGTTAAAACCAAAATACGCGGCGATAAAGAAGGCCGTTCACGACGTTTTTTGGTCATATTATTATAAAAATAACACTTTCAATTAATTATATATAATAGCGAGTCATTTTAATCAGATTACTAAGGCATTTGTTAGAAAATTTACGGGGGTTATATTATTTTCGAGTGATTATTTTATAATAACTAACATCTTGTTTTACAAACAAAATCATGACAAAAATTTAAGTACCAATACGAAGTACGCCCAAATGGCCGATGAGATGGAGTCCAAACGGAAAGGTTTGGACAAAGCTTAGAATCCAAACCCCCCAAGTTTAAATTGGAGTCCAAACGGAAAGGTTTGGCAGTATGGAGTCCAAACGGAAAGGTTTGGCTTCGGTATGGAGTCCAAACTTGAGTTTGGCAGTGCCCTTAAATCCGTCCAAACGAAAGGCAGGAGTATAAACTTATTGATTGTAAGGCCTTTATCGGCCCTTTCCTTTGAGATGAAAACTAAAAAATGAATTCTCGGCAATATTTTTGCTGAAAAAAACATTTGCTCAGAAGTTAGTACTCTGTCAATGTTCTATTGGGCACGGCCATTAGTTAGTTTGGACGACTGTCAAACTTTGGACTCCTGCTAAAGTTTGGACTTAAAATTTTTTATAAGTCTTTGTTCATTCTTCATTCTTCATTTTTCATTTTTTGAGGGCCATGTTGTCAAATTGATTAACTTGATTTGATTGCAGGCCCTTTTTCCTAAAAACTTCCTACTTGGACAAGTGGGACACACTCTCATTTTTACAGCTTTAAAGTCCGTTCCGTATAAAAGGCAGGTATTTAACTTATTGATTGTAAGGCCTTTATCGGCCCTTTCCTTTGAGATGAAAAATGAAAAATGCTCGGCAAAATTTTCGGCTTTGAGAAAACTTTTGTTCAGAAGTTAGTACTCTGTCAATGTTCTATTGGGCACGGCCAAACGTTAGTTTGGACACCTGCCAAACCTAAAGGTTTGGACTCCAAACTCAAGTTTGGGCTCCTGCCAAACCTAAAGGTTTGGACTCCAAACTCAAGTTTGGACGCCTGCCTAGTTTGCAGTATACTTCGTCATCTCATAAATTGAGCTTGTTAGAGGCGAGGAAAAAATAGCAAGGGGAAAGGAAAAAGGGGTAACATGATCCCTTACCAAAAGCGCAATTTGTGCAAAGTGTAATTTATAGGGTGATACTAATGAAAACGCTAACAATACTTTTAGGCCGTTGTATTTTGGCCTTCGCTTTGTTGACTACAACCACTGTGATTGCGGCCGACTTTTCTGAAAGGGCAACGGGACAGTATCACAGTCAATCGGTTATACCAATACCAGACATCTCAAAAAAAATGAGAAGAGAGGCGGGGCCTGTTGTTGCTGAGGTCGATGAGGAAGAATCTTCCAGCGGAAGTCGAGGCCGGTTTTCTTTCAAAAGAGGTAAATCTGGTTTTGCCGCTTTTAGCCAGAGTCGAGGCCGGTTTTCTTTCAAAAGAGGTAAATCCGGTTTTGCCGCTTTTAGCCAGAGTCGAGGCCGGTTTTCTTTCAAAAGGGGTAAATCTGGTTTTGCCGCTTTTAGCCAGAGTCGAGGCCGGTTTTCTTTCAAAAGAGGTAAATCCGGTTTTGCCGCTTTTAGCCAGAGTCGAGGCCGGTTTTCTTTCAAAAGGGGTAAATCCGGTTTTGCCGCTTTTAGCCAGAGTCGAGGCCGATTTGCTTTCAAAAGAGGTAAATCCGGTTTTGCCGCTTTTAGCCAGAGTCGAGGCCGATTTGCTTTCAAAAGAGGTAAATCCGGTTTTGCCGCTTTTAGCCAGAGTCGAGGCTCAGAGCAGACTCTCAAAAAGACTGTCCAAAACGCAGATAAGACAGAGGCATTACCAACAAAAATAAGGTTGCCACTCATCATTGCACCGCTTACACCACAGCGCAGCCTCGGTTTAACCATGACTGATCAACCCACTCTCTATTGGTATATGTCCTACTGGTGGGAGGGCGATCTTGAGTTTAGCTTAAACGAATTTGGCGCGAGTGAACCCATCATTGAATATACCGTCCAGCGGAATGATTGTAATAAACATCCTATTCAGGACGACTTGATATGCCAGTTGCGATTGGCCGATTCTGATGTGCGTCTCAAACCCAATAAAGACTATGAATGGTTCGTTTTTATCGTCATGGATCCAGAACAACGAACCAGTGATTGGCTTGCCAGTGCCTTTCTCCATTACACTAAACCCTCAACGCGGCTGACTAGCCGCTTGGAACAAACGCCACTTTCACAACGGTATCAAGTTTACAAAGAGAACGGTTTTTGGTACGATGCCCTCGATAACTTGGGTGTACAAATTGAAAAGCAACCTAATAACAATGCGTTGCGAAAAAAATTGAAGGTTTTGATCGAGCAAGAGAAGATGCTTAACGTGGCAGAATTCCTAGAGGAAGGATGCGAAGAATGTTACCATGAGATTGATATTGACTAATTTTTTAGGATTGTCAATCAAATAATTTCCCTAATTCTAGGACTTACCACCTATCAGTTTGTGAAAGTCATTATTTTTTAACATCTCTGTGAAACGTAGTAAAGCTCCGTGTCTCTGTGTTGAATATTTAAAAACGGATAGGTGGTAATAATAATTTTAGGACTTACGCATTGGCAAATAAAATTCATTTAATATTCAGAAACCTCAAAAAGTCGCTAAAGCGACTACTACAAACACTACTACAAACACGACGACTACAAACTTTTAATGGTTAATTACCTATGAATAACAAAATAATACCGATCATTTTCTGGCTGGCTGTTTGTCTGAATCTCTCTTTGGTGGTGGGTGGCACCGTGTTCGCAAACGGGGCGGCGCCAGGCACAGTTGTAGAACAGACGCGCCAAGGCGATAGTTTTTTCCAACAAGGCCAATTCCAATCAGCCGCAAAATCTTGGGAAAACAGTTTAGCCTGGATAGACTGTACACAAAATGCGGGCCAATGTGTTGAAGTTTTAACCCGATTGGCGGCCGCTTATCAAGCACTCGGAATGCACCGGGCCATGTTTTTGAGGCTTGAATATGCGTTATCTCTCGCCAACTTCAGGCATGATGCGGGGAGTCGCGCCCTTGTCAATAGCCAATTAAGTGATGCGTGGTTGTCTGTTGGCGCTTCAGAAATCACTCGGTCATTAGACACCACAACCAATCAAGAGGTTCCAGTCGCGCCAGAGAAACCGGCCAACGAGGCCGATGCGACAGTCCCAAAATACTTGAAAAAGGCACTGTTATTAGCAGAAACCAGTGTGAGAGACGCGACACTTGCTAACAACCCCAGCATCTTGGCGAGGGCCTTAAATACCCAAGGCAATGTTTGGGTGGTTCGAGCACAGAAGTCAACAAGCGTTGAAGCCTATAGCGAAAGTATACAAAAGGCCAGTGAGGCCTATCAAAAAAGTCGGCAAGCCGCTGACAAAGCCGGTGATACAGCGTTGGCTGTAAAAGCCTCCCTCAATAGATTAAACGTGGTTGTGATGAATGACGAGAGTTCGCCGGTGGAACGGTTGAACACGTTGGGTAGGCTATGGAAACAGATTGAAACATTGCCCAACACCTACGACAAAGCCCGTTATTTATTATCGCTGGGTATATTTGCCCTCAATGTTTTGCAAGAAGATAAGTTTCTCAAACAAGAACAGCAAGTGACTCAAACGCTGTTACAAGAACGCGGTTGTGTGGGAAAAAACTCAAAAACCATCGAGTTATCTCAAGTCACAGAAGATTTATACGCCTGTTTACCAGAAGATCAGCAACGCCAAACTTCACAAGAAGTCATTCTGTTGACAGTAGAAGATATAGAAAAGACTCATCTGTTGTTGGAACAGAAAGGATTCACCAAACCAGAGAGGCAAAGTGCCCTCTCTCAAGCCTACTTCGCCTTTCAAAAGGCGTTGCGAATTGCTAAGGATTTACAAGATGCTCATACAATGTCTATCGCTTATGGCCATTTAGGACAGTTGTATGAAGAAGAAGAACGCTATGACGATGCACTAACACTCACCAGACGGGCTATCTTTTTCGCGACTCAAACTCATTTGCCCTACTCAAGTCAACGCCACGACGTTGCGTTGACTGAACCGGCTCCTGCTTCCATTACGGGTCATTTTTCTCATCGGCTATATCGTTGGTATTGGCAACAAGGACGGATTTTAAAAACACAAGGTAAGCGTGAGCAAGCCATACAGGCATACCGTTTGGCCTCTGTCAATCTCAAACCGATTCAACAATTGTTGGATGTGGGTTATCGTATGCCGCCTGGTTTGTTTGAAAAGGTGGTAAAACCCGTTCATTATGGACTGGCTGATTTGTTATTACAACAAGCCAAGGCTATCTCCAATAAACAGGAGCAGCAATCCTTTCTACGAGAAGCGGTAGAATCCGTCGAATTGGTCAAAGTGGCTGAACTTCAAGACTATTTCCAAGACGAATGCGTAACGGCTTTACAGTCTAAAACGATTTCCATCTTAGACTCCCAAAAAATGCCGCCCCAATTGCAACGGGAATTGCAGCATACCGCCATACTGTATCCCATTCCGTTGAAGGATAGATTAGTCGTTGTCATCAATGTGGCGGGTAAACTCTATCAAAAGAGCCTACCTGTCACCGCCAAGGAAGTCAACGAGACGGCTTTGGAATTGCGAGCCAATCTACAAACGCGGCCTCATAACCGTTTTATGGAGCAAGCACAACAGCTTTACAAGTGGTTAATCTCCCCCTTTGAGGCCAAGTTGACGGCTCATAAAATTGATACCTTGGTAGTCGTACCCGATGGCAATTTACGCATGATTCCGTTTTCAACCCTGCACGACGGTAAGCAATTTTTGATTGAAAAGTATGCGATGTCCCTTACCCCGGGGCTGAAGTTGGCGAACCCACAGCGCGTTCAGTGGGATGACAGCCAAATCTTATTGGTGGGTTTATCGGAGGCGGTGCAAGGTCATTCGCCATTATCCAATGTGCCGAAGGAATTGAGTAATATACAGCGTATCGCGGCACATCTGGCCAGTAAACGCATTTTAAACCAAGAGTATTCGTTTAAAACATTTCGGGCGCAAATCAAGCAACATCAGTATTCCGTCATTCATCTGGCAACCCATGGTGAATTTGATGCCGATCCAGAGCATACTTATCTGCTCACTTACCACGACAAAATGAAAATGGATGATCTGCAAGAAGCCATCGGTTTGGGCCGCTTCCGTGATAAACAACTAGAGTTGCTGACTTTGAGCGCGTGCAAGACGGCAGTAGGCGATGATAAAGCCGCGCTAGGACTTGCAGGGGTTGCGGTGAAGGCCGGCGCGAGGAGTGCGATTGCCACGCTGTGGTATGTTGATGATGAAGCCACCTCAGTGGCTATCAGTGAATTTTACCAACAACTCTTTCTAAACAGGGGTTTTTCCAAAGCGAAAGCGTTACAAGAAACGCAGAAAAAGTTGATAAAAATCAAGCGTTATTGGCATCCGTCCTATTGGGCACCATTTTTGCTGATAGGAAATTGGTTATGAATGCTTGACAAGCATTGAGGATATTTTATATCCTACCCACCCTGTTTTTTAGTGACTGTGACTTTTTTAGTCAATTGGTAATTGGTAATTGGTAATTGGTAATTGGTAATTTTGCAGTTATCAGTTATCAGTTATCAGTTATCAGTCGTCCAAACGTAAGGAAGGCCGGAGTCCAAACTTTAGTTTGGCAATCGTCTAAACTTTAGTTTGGCAGGACTCCAAACTTTAGGCAACTGAAAAAAATTAATACACCACCACCTAGTATATTATTATTCGGGAGTTGCCCAAGGTGTCTAAAACCTGGCGGTTTTTTTGAGGGCCAGGTTAGTGAATTGATTCAGTTGATTTTATTGAAGGCCCTATCGATAAAAACTTCCTACTTGGACAAGTGGGACACACCCAATTTCAGTAGTTGAGAATGATGCTAAAAATAATTGCTCGCCTTTGGTGGGCCGGTTCGTCGTCGGCGATAGCTCGGCTTTAGTGGGCCAGTTCGTCGTCGGCGATAGCTCGCCTTTAGTGGGCTGGTTCGTCGTCGGCGATAGCTCGCCTTTAGTAGGCTGGTTCGTCGTCGGCGATAGCTCGCCTTTAGTGGGCCGGTTCGTCGTCGGCGATAGATTGCCTTTAGTGGGCAGGTTCGTCGTCGGCGATTGCTCGGCTTTAGTGGGCCAGTTCGTCGTCGGCGATAGCTCGCCTTTAGTGGGCCGGTTCGTCGTCGGCGATAGCTCGGCTTTAGTGGGCCAGTTCGTCGTCGGCGATAGCTCGCCTTTAGTGGGCCGGTTCGTCGTCGGCGATAGCTCGCCTTTAGTGGGCCGGTTCGTCGTCGGCGATAGATTGCCTTTAGTGGGCCGGTTCGTCGTAAGCGATTGATCGCCTTGAAGGGGCCATTCTCAACTACTGAATTTATGACGGTGGTAACTATAGCAAAACCTATAGGGCGACGGACGACGTTTCACAAGGGCGCATTCCCATTTTCCGGGTACTTTGTTAATAATATTGATAAGGATTGATAAAAGTCAATTTTTCTGTTGAGTACTTGAGTACAACGACACAAGCGGGCCGATAAACGAATAATTAAAACGAGCCTTGATTATTAGACATGAATGGTTCGATAAAGGCTTTGAAAAGTTCGCTTTTTGATAGGATTATCAATCCCTAATTTTAATTCGTTTATCCGCGTAATTCGTTTATCCGCGTAATTCGTTGTACTTAGGATCTGTAAATAAATAACTCATTGGTTTCTAAATGGTTTAGGGAAATCGTTCCTCATTCCCGAAATATCAATCCAACAGTTACTTACTTATAATTTAATTCGTTTATCCGCGTAATTCGTTGTACTTACTTAACCGTGAAAACGGGAATGCGCCCTTTCACAATTACCAATTACCAATCAATATCTTCAAATGCAACATGCAAAAAAAGGTTTGTAAAAATGTCTAGTTTTATCAAATTGATAACGATCTTAGCCGGGTGTTTCGTGCCGCTTCTCAGCGGCTGCGAACAGCAAAACCCTAACGAGTCCCTTATGCTCCAGAATCAATCAAAAAAGCCGGCGGTACCGTCTGGTGTTCTGAGGATACCTTTGAATGGTGTTGTTGGTACCATTGATCCGGGCTTGGCTTCTGAGGATAACCAAAGTGAGTTTGTTGAACAACTGTTTCTAGGATTAACGGATTTTGAGAAATATTCTGGAAAAGTTGTGGGGGAACTGGCGACTGATTGGCAAGTCAGCGAAGACGGCACGGTTTATACCTTCAATCTTCGTCGTAATGTCAAATGGACGGATGGTACGGATGGTAAACAGGTGACGGCTCATGATATTGTTTGGGCCATTCGGCGCAATTTTCTCCTAGAAAATGCCTTTCCTCCGTTTGATATTATTAAAAATATTCAAGCGATAAATGAAGCACTAGAAAAAATAGAGGAAAGTGTATTGGTATCGTTAGGTGTCCGTGCAATTGACCAGAACACGGTGGAATTCACGCTAGAACAAGCGTTAGATGATACCATGGCGCAGAAATTCCGTGAATTTGTAAAACAAGAAGTCTTTAAAAAATTAAGGGTCAGTGATGAAAAGAACACAAACACTCAACAAGTGGTGCCGACACTGACGACTGACAATTGGCAAAAGAGTGAAGACGGTACGGTTTATATCTTGAAACTCCCTCAAGATGTCAAATTGGCTCAGGGTGAACCGGGACTCGCCCATAAGATGGTTGAACAAATTCGGTACATTTTCAATAATCAAGCTTCTCCGTTTGATAGCCTCAAAAATGCCGGAGCGATACCGAAGATGATATGGGTGACCACTAACGAGGCAAAAACGCAATTCCTTAAAAGTGGGAATATACGCGTAGCAATGGCGGATAATCAGGGCCAAAGTGAGAAGATTATCTCATTAGGGGTTCGTGCCATTGACGACTACACGGTTCAATTTACACTGGAACACGCGAAAGCCTCTTTTCCTGCCTTGGTCAGCACTGAGGCCTATCGCCCTCTGCCACGTCATATCATTGAACAATACGGGGACGAATGGACTTTACCACAGAACATTCAAACCAACGGATCCTATAGGCTGGCTGAATGGGATAAAGGTAATAGAATTGTTTTGACCAAGAATCCTGATTATTACGAAGCCGATAAAGTCAACATTCGGAAAGTGGAATACCACATTGTGCCAGAAAATTCAATTGGTTTAACCATGTATGAGAATGAAGCCTTGGATATCATAGGTGGCGCTGTCTATCTGCGGTTGCCACAGACGGAAATTCCCCGGATTCAGACAGATCCTAAGTTATACAAGCAAATGCACACGGGTGAGCAGGCTTGTACGGAGTGGTATGAATTCAACACTCAAAAATCTCCAACAGATAACGTGTTGGTTCGCAAAGCGATTGCTGCTGCGATTGATAAACAGCTTTTGATCGAGATTGTAATTAAGGGTAGTCAGATTCCAGCGATGAGCTTAATTCATCCTAAGAGTTTTGGTGCTATTAATCCCAACGAAAAAGTGGGTATTCAATTCAATCCAGAACAAGCCAAAGAATGGTTAAAAGAGGCCGGCTATCCTGATGGTCAGGGTTTTCCTAAACTCGTTTTGTTGCACAACACGAGCGAAGCTCACAGAAAAATAGCTAACGGGATCAAAACCTTACTTAAACATTATTTGAACATCGAGATTGAGGTACGTGAGCTTAATTGGACGCGTTACAACGCTACCATTAAACCACTCCAACCGATGAGTCAAAATTCACCGCATATTTTCCGCTATTCGGGGTGTGTCAAATATTCCGATGCCATTAACTGGCTAGGGCTTTTTCATTCTAGTGCCGGCCTGAACTGGCTCAGTGGAAAAAACAGTGAGCTATTTGACAAGACGGTGGATAAGGCAATATTTGCAGCGGCTCAAGTTAAAAGCGAAGAACTATCCCGCCGTGCTGAACAAATCTTGATAGAAGAAGAGGTGGCAATTATCCCGCTCTATTTTAGAAATGCCCGGTTTTTGGTGAAGCCACGGGTTAAAGGTTGGTACAACAAGGCCTTTGGTGGTCAACACATCCGCAACTGGTCATTAGAAAATTAGGTAGTGCGGGTGGTATTCAGTGCTCAGTCGTCCAAACTTTAGTTTGGCAGTTAAGGAAAAGGCCCCCGTAATTAAGGTGATAAATCACCTACTACAAACAATTAAGGTGATAAATCACCTACTACAAACAATTAAGGTGATAAATCACCTACTACAAACAATTAAGGTGATAAATCACCTACTACAAACATGCATGCACAAAAGGTTGTTAGATTATGAAAGCAAAATTTTGGCTATTCTTTTTAGTAGCCCTGTCTGTCGTTATATTCTTGACTTTTACTGCCCGGAAACATCTTGACGACGACGCGCTGATTTATCTCGCGGTGGCGGGGCCATTGAAGGAAAGCAACGGTGAGGCGATGCGACAAGGCATTGAACTGTATCTTGACCAAGTCAACCGGCAGGGCGGTATTGCGGGTAAAAAAGTAAAATTGCTTAAATTTGACGATGAAAACAACAAAGCCAAGGCCGAAGAACAGGCAAAGAAAATTGTCGATAGCAAAGCCGTCGCGGTTATTGGTCATTATACCAGTGGTGCATCCCTGGCTGCGGGCCCGATTTACCAACAACAGGGCCTGGCGGCGATCACGGGCAGCGCGACAGCCAACGAGGTCACCGAGAATAGCGATTGGTATTTCCGCGTCATTTTCAACAATAGTGACCAAAGTGCGGTACTCGCCAATTATGCGCGTAAAATCCTTGGTCATAAAAAGGCCTATATTCTATTCGACGAGGATGCTTATGGTAAAACACTTGCCTCGACATTTGCACAAACGGCGAAAAGGATCGGCCTCTCCATTGAGCATCAGTGGGGTTTCAATAGTGATGAGAGTACCAGCTTTGACAATAACTTCGCCAAGATGCTTGACACTTTGAAAGACGAGGAAGAGTACGGTATTTTGTTTTTGGCAACGCACTCAAGCGAAGCAATAAAAACCATCACTGGACTGCGGCGCTTAGAGCGCAAGATTCCAATGATGGGAGCAGACGCGCTGGCAAGCAGTCATTTTATGCAAGCATTCAAGAAGAAGTATCCACAAGAGAAACACTTCCCCGGTTACTATACCGACGGTATTTATATCGCGTCACCGTTTCTGATTGATATTGCCGGTAAACGTGCCCAGGATTTTAAATATGAATTCCTCAAAAACAACTACCCAGAGGAATCCATCGTCACGTCGGCCATGTATTATGATGCCACGAAGGTGGCCCTTGAGGCCGTGCGGAAAACCCTAGAAGCGGGTAAGACTGCGAGCCTCAAGGAAACGCGTGAACGGGTGAAAGATAACTTGTGGCAGTTATCAAGTGCAGTCAATGCAGTAGAAGGGGTAACGGGTGATCTGTATTTCGATAGAAATGGTGATGCCATTAAGTCGATACCTATTGCGGTTTATAAGAAGGGGAAACCCATTGTCACAATGGAGCAATACCAGCCTGTGACTAGCTTGCGTAATACAGACAACCTGTTGCAAGACGTCTTGGATAATAAAATTATTCAAGTCAATGGCAAGTTTATGCACAAGGCACATGTTGTTTATGTGGGTATCGATTTCAACGACATCAGTGAACTCGACACCGCTGATTCGACCTATACGGCCGATTTTTATCTGTGGTTCCGTTTCAAAGACGACGAGACAACAGAGACAAAAGGCTTTGATCTGATCAATTTTGTCAATATTTTTGACCCAGACAAAGATTTAGACCCGGAAGAGCATTTTTTTGATGAGAGGAAATCGTCTACTGATGGAGGCGTGATCACTAAAACTTACCGAATTAAAACCCTGTTCAAAGGTGATTTTGATTTTCACGATTATCCATTGGATAAACAGGTTTTGCCCCTCCAATTTCAGCACAAGAAATTGACCCAAGATCAGTTGATTTATGTGGTCGATGTGCTCGGTATGAAGGACCCGGTTGACTTAGTACGCGCAGAGGGTAACAAGTTTTTTTCTATCGGTGGATGGAAAATGAACGAAATCTCGTTTTTTCAAAATAGCCAGAAAGTCGATTCGACACTGGGTATTCCGGAACTGTTTGACTCACAACAACGGATAGAATATTCTCGGTTCAATGTGAATATTGACATTGCTCGGCAGGCGTTGAATTTTATTATTAAAAATTTGCTGGCAACCATATTTATTATCGTGTTGGGGTATGTGGTCTATTTTACCACTGACTATGGCCTCAGAATGAGTCTCAATATCAATATGATATTGGCAACCTCGCTTTTCCATTTACAACTGGCTTCAGTGTTAGTTGCGATTGACTATAATGTCCTGATTGAGTACGTTTTCTATATGGTCTATATGTTAGCGGTATTGGGCATAATCGCCACCCTGTACATTCACAAAAAAGAAAAAGATATAAGTGAAGCCCAAGGTTCGCTGGAAAAGATAAAGGCTGCCAAGAAAACTGAAAGTGCTGGAGAGGGTGAAGAGGCTAAAGCGCTGGATAAAGAGAACAATCAACTTCAGGAAAGTATCAGCAATGATCAGCTATTGATCAAGCGCATTGTCTTAACGGGTCAGGTTGGCTATCCACTTGTGATTATAGTGACTATCATTGTCATAACCCAGAGTAAATGGCTACCTTATTTACAAAAAATTTAAGGGGCCGTGGGGGACTTGTCGAAGGCACAAAGCCAGAAGCATTGAGTACAACGGATTATACTGATAGTACATTTGGACTCATTTTGACCATTATTTTTGTATGGCTATTGGCGCTGGTTTGAGGGCCATAAAATACTTTAGAAGTTTTCAAATTAAAGTATGGCCTTACAAACTACAAGGATTGGGATAAAGCTGCGGATAAATCCCGGCTTATATTCAATCCTTGCTTATATTAAATCCTTGTAGTTATTTGGATGCCATTTTACCCTTATTTTTGTATGGCTATTGGGCGCTGGTTTGAGGGCCATAAAATACTTTAGAAGTTTTCAAATTAAAGTCTGGCCTTACAAACTACAAGGATTGAGTATAATCAAGGATAAATCCCTGCTTATATTCAATCCCTGTTATTAGGAATCAGTTTTACCCTTATTTTTGTATGGCTATTGGTCGCTAGTTTGAGGGCCATAAAACCGTTTGCAAGTTTTCAAATTAAAGTCTGGCCTTACAAACTACAACAAGGATTGAGTATAATCAAGGATAAATCCCTGCTTATATTCAATCCCTGTAGTTATTAGGAATCATTTTTACCCTTAATTTTGTATGGCTATTGGGCGCTAGTTTGAGGGCCATAAAACTATTTGCAAGTTTTCAAATTAAAGTCTGGCCTTACAATATACTGCACGCGGTTACAATTTGAACTTCGCAAGTTGTGCCCGTGTAAAGTACACCCATTACCATTACCCAAACCGCCGCCGTTTCGCCCGCCAACCCGTGCGCCACGTTATCCACAGCTTACGCAAAGGCGTTAAACGAATACGGTGTTTAAACAGTTGATAGCCATCATTTTCTATTTCGCCTAAGGTTGCCAACGCCAATTGAGCGCGAATTAAACCACAGCGTTGATTAAAACGGTCTTCTTTAGCCAAGTATTTGAAAGCATTGTCATAATAGGCGCGAATGCGGGTGGCTTGGTAGGCGAGTAGAGCTTGTACCGTCTCTGACAGTTGCCAGTTAAACATTGTTTGTTCACTGACATTGAATCGCACCAAATCCTCTTGCGGAATACAAAGCCGTCCTTTTTGAATATCGCGGCGCAGTTCGCGCAAAATCGAGGTCAATTGTAAGGCAACTCCTAATTGTTCAGCATATTTGAGAGTGCTATCGTTTTGGTAGCCCAACACTTGCGTACACAACAAACTCAACACACCACTGGTGCGTTTACAATACGCTTCTAACTCTTCAAACGTACTATAACGAGTCACCTCTAAATCCAGCTGCAACCCTTCTATAATTTCTTGAAAATAATGCTCCGCCAACTGGTAACGGCGAACAGGTTCGCTTAAAGCTTGGCAAACCGGATGATGCGTGGTGCCGGCAAAGGCTTGATAAATTTCCTCCCGCCACCACTGGAATTTAACCCTAGCCACTTCAGTGTCGTGACATTCATACCGGACATCGCTGACTTCATGGAAAAAAGCATGTAGGGCAGTGACTGCATGGCGCTGCGTTGCCGGCAAAAAACGTAAACTGTAATACAGGCTAGAACCCTCGCGCAGCACTTTGTCTTGGCAATATTGTTGAGGTGTCATGGCTCAAGTGTAACAGATTACTCAATCCATGATAACAAATCGAGTGGTTTTTGGAGCATCCCTGTCGCTCCCCACTGTGCCGGCTTTTCTTGTGCCTCTATGTAGCCATATAGGGCAACCAATGTACGCATCCCCGCCCGTTGCCCCGCCTCAATATCGCGTGACGCATCCCCAACATAAACACACGCCTCAGGCGTACTCTGTGCGAGTTGACAGGCATGTAGCAAGGGTGCCGGATGTGGTTTACGCTGTGGCAAGGTATCGCCGCTGATATTGCACACGCTGCGAGATGTCAAGCCTAACTGTTGCAACAACGGCTCAGTCAACCAAGTGGGTTTATTTGTTACCACGCCCCATTGTATTCCCTGTTTTTCCAAGGTTTCTAACACTTCGGCCATGCCCGGAAATAAGCGCGTCTGATCGGCCAAGTGATCAGCATAAATCGTCAGAAAACGCTGCCGCAATGGTTCAAGGGCCGGATCATCGTCACTTAATTGAAAACCGTTTTTAATCAATCTCATACCCCCATAAGATACCCAAGGGCGAATTTGCTCAAAGGGCAACGGTTCGCGTTTTTGTTCAACCAACACAGCATTGAGCGCGAAAGCTAAATCGGGGGCCGTATCTAACAATGTGCCGTCTAAATCAAACAGCACCGTCTGTACGGAGTGACTCAGAGATGGCGTTGTGTATGGAGCGATCTTATCGAACCTTGGTTTTAATAACTTCTTATGTACGGGGTGACTCATGGATGGCGTTGTGTATGGACAATATAGTTGACGGAGACTTTTTGGCCCAACGAATAATGCTTGCTAAAGGGATTATAACTCATACCCGTGATATCTTTTATTTCACCGCCCGCCGCACGTACCCACTGTGCCAATTCGGCCGGCCGAATGAATTTCGCATAATCATGTGTGCTTTTGGGCAAAAGTCGGAGAATATATTCGGCCCCAACGATGGCAAAGAGATAAGACTTAGGATTGCGATTAATGGTGGAAAAAAATATCTGTCCGCCCGGCTTGACTAAGTTATGACAGGCCCAGATTACCGAAGCCGGATCGGGGACATGCTCCAGCATTTCCATGCAAGTGACGATATCAAAACTGTCGGGGCGCTCGGTTGCCAATTGTTCGGCCGTCGTGCGTTGATAATCAACGTTCAAACCGGATTCATACAAATGTAATTTTGCCACACTTAGCGGCCCTTCGCCCATATCAATCCCGGTCACCTTAGCGCCACGTTGCGCCATACTTTCACTCAAAATACCGCCCCCGCAGCCAACATCTAACACGGATTTGTCCGCCAAACCGCCCACGCGCTTATCAATATAATCTAAACGCAGGGGATTAATATCGTGCAATGGTTTAAATTCGCTTTCTTTGTCCCACCAGCGGGACGCTAATGCGCTAAACTTAGCCAATTCTTGCTGATCTACATTGTGTACGACGTTCATACGAAAATACCAAGCCAGGGGCAACGCCCCTGGCTTTAATAATACGCACCAAAGGGGCTAGGTTTTAAAGCCCCAACGGGGCGAGATTAATATAGCCAGGGGCAACGCCCCTGGCATAGCCAGTGGCAACGCCCCTGGCATAGCCAGTGGCAACGCCCTTGGCATAGCCAGTGGCAACGCCCCTAGAACTTTCATATACAAAGTATAACAATTAATTATTACATAAGCTAATTATCAAGACTTGTGTGCTTATGGTAGCCGAATCGAAGAGGAAGGGGGGGTGTAAAAAGTCCTTTCAAGGCAAAACAATTCAAAAAAACTTTTGCCTCTAAATCCTAACCGTGCGCAGGATAAGCGTAAAACGATTAATGAAAACTTAAAATATTTTACTACAACTCAAAGGAAAAGCCTACGACTTTTGGTGGAGGAAGTTGAGTGATTTTTATTTAATGGCACGCACGATACCCAATAATGTTACAGTTAAAAAACACCTATTTTTGTCATTTCGTTTCTGTTTCGATTTCGGTTTCGACGTTAGGAGAAATCTGGAGAAATCTGGAGAAATCTGGAGAAATCTGGAGAAATCTGAGAATCGATATTGGACGGGCTACAGATTCCTCAAGTTCAAGCTCCCTCACTGAGTCGGTATCTCATCGGTATCTCATCGGGACTCGGAATGACAAAAGCGCAAATTGTGCCAGTGCTAAGTATAAGTCATTGATGGAAAGTAGATAGGCGGGAGAAATCTTGCTGTTTTCAAAGATGACAGTAGAAAAAATGTCCTGTACTCAGCGAAATCTTGCAATCGTTTTATCAATTGATTTGTGTAACTGTTATGAACAAAAGATTTCAGGCCTTGACTCTTGAAAAGAATTTTACCCTCTTTAGAGGGATGTTAGCATCTTTACTGCTTTCTCTGCTTTTAGCCGGGGTAGCCAATGCTGAACAACCCCGAGAAGAAAAACTGCGCGTGGTGACAAAGGCATTTGAGCCTTTAGTCATGAAGCAGGGGGAAAAATATCTTGGCTTCAGCATTGATCTGTGGAAAGCCATTGCTGAGAAAATGGGGGTTGAATATGAATTATATGGGGTAGAAACCATTACCGGGTTAGTTGATGCGGTGCATCGCGGTGAAGCGGATGTTGGGATTGCTGGCATTAGCATGACTGCTGAGCGAGAAAAAAAACTCGACTTTTCCCATCCCTTCTTCGAGTCAGGTTTACAAATCATGGTTTTATCTAAATCTGAGTATTCCTCAAATCTCATTTTACTTGATGCACTCTCTGTCATCTTTTCTCCTAAACTACTCTATGCGGTTGGCATTCTTTTACTAACCCTTGTTGTGACAGCCCATCTCATTTGGTTCGTTGAACGACATCATAACCCAGATTTTTCGCCTCAATATGCTAAGGGTATCTGGGAGAGTTTCTGGTGGCCAGCTGTGACGGTGACGACGGTTGACTATGGCGATAAAACACCACGAGGAACTTTAGGGCGATTGGTTGGACTTCTATGGATGTTTATTGGCATTTTTGTTTTAACGTCCTTTACGGCTAGTGTGACAACTAGAGTCACTCTTCAACATTTGCAAGAAACTATCAACAGCCTAGATGATCTGGTAGGCAAACAAGTCGCCACAGTTAAAGGCAGTACTGCTGATCATTATCTTTCTGGACGATATCTGGAAGTGGTTAGGTTTAAGCAGCCCAAGCAAGCATACCAAGCTTTGGCGCAAAGTGAAGTGGATGCGGTGGTTTATGATGCGCCTGCACTGTGGTATTACGCTCATCACAAAGGAAAAGGGAAAGTCAAAGTCGTAGGCTCCGTTTTTAAAAAGGAAAATTATGCCCTCGCATTTCCAACGGGCAGTTCCTATAAAGAAGAAGTCAACCATATACTTTTGAAGCTATGGGAGGATGGCATTATTGAAGAAATAGAAATCGAGTGGTTTGGTTCTTCTTGGCACAATAGACGGTTTAACCGGGGAGAGACTTACCCACGATGGGGTAAAATGTGAAACGCAGTAACTCGCTACGCGAGATAATAGCCACAGGTACAACCAGGGGTGGTGAAAATTGTTAATTGTTAATTGTTAATTGTGAATTGCTAATTGTTAATTGTTAATTGTGAATTAAAAACTAATCAATAAGTGATTGTTTTTTATACGATGAACAAAAACGGGATCAACTTTTTACTTAAAAAAGAACCTGATTTTCATCAGCCCAGGTTGGTTCTATTTCTTCCCCAGGTTTCACCTGGGGCTCTTAACATTCAACCCCTTCGGGGTTGTTTGCTTCTATTTCTTCCCCAGGTTTCACCAGTAGCTCTTTCACATTCAACCCCTACGGGGTTGTTTGGGTTGGTTCGTTTGATGCAGATTATGAATTGAGATCAGTGTCCAAAAGAGAAGCATTGAAACAATTTAAAAAGGCGAAAGAGTTTGTTGAACTCATCACCAAGGAGATAGAAAAGTGATTAATCTTAAACAGATGGAGTTGGCTCAGGTTCTGTTTGATAAATTAAAACAACAATATCCTGAAATTGAGTTGGTGGAGATTGTGGAAAGTGGTGTCTATCCAGATCATCTGTGGGTAAAAATTATTATGCCAGAAGATGAAGACAGAATGATTGAGATGGGAGAAATAGCAGCCGACATTTCAACGGATATATTGGTTGATTATGGTTATCATATTACTATCAGTAGTGGCACTCGGCTAGAAAAAAAGGCCGCTTAATGCGGTTGTAAATTTACAAACGATATTGTAGGGGCAATCCCTTGTGGTTGCCCTCAATACCTACAAGGATTATATGCTTATGAAAGGATTTGCTTATGACTTCAGATGAAATCCGTTATTATAACGAATCTAGGAGATTGCTTTTGAAGCCATAAGCTCATCAAAAGACTTAAGACAAAATCCGTTATTATAACGAATCCTTGTAGTTGCTTTTCAACGGAAATTGGCTAACTATGCCTTATAAACGTCCAGAATCAATATTAGTCGTTATTTACACAACAGCCAAAGAAGTCTTATTAATGCAACGCCGCGATGTGCCGACTTTTTGGCAATCCGTGACAGGAAGTTTGCGCGAAAACGAAACCCCAAAAGAAGCAGCTAAGCGGGAACTATGGGAAGAAACCGGTTTGGTTGCCGATGAGCGGTTGCAAGATTGTCAGTACCAGAATCGCTTTAAAATTAAACCACCTTGGCGGGCGCGTTATGATCCAGAAGTAACGCATAACACGGAATATGTGTTTAGCTTTTGTTTACCGTCGCGCCAGCCAATTCAACTAAATCCAAGTGAGCATAATCGTTATTATTGGTTGCCCCGTGACGAGGCTGTGGAAAAGGTAACGTCTTACACTAATCGGGATGCTATTATTAATATCCTAAAATAAAAAAAGATAATACTTTGTCAATTGTTAGGTTTCGGGAATTAGCTTCGCGTAACGAAGTTTCGTTCCAAATGAACGAAACAACTATAAGTTTCTGTGACTCTTTATGCACATTCAAACAACGCGGCGCGTCTTTAATCTCTCAGGTTGCACCTGTGGCTATTCACCCCTTTGGGGTAATCTCAAAAAAAATTTCCTGAACAATACTCATCAAAATACGCTTTGTACCGGACAATTTATTTAAGTCATTGATTGTGGAAAATTTATTCTCTCCCTCTGGGAGAGGAAGAGAGATTATTGATTGGCCTTTTTAAAAATCTTGATGAGCCAATAGTGACTCATCAGTGATTCTAATATTTTCATAGCTTGTTGTAGTTCGACTTCAAAGTCTTTGTTTTGAATGTCAACAATCAGTTTGTAAATGACCTCATAAGTGAGTCTGTCTTCTTTGTCCATGTAGATAAACTGACCATTGTGGACGTTATTCAGTTTTTCTATCTCCGCCTTGCCCACTTTGCCAGTAATGGTGGTTTCTCTGACATCTCTAAAAAGAGTAAACTGTATCTCTTCATAATCGAAGACAAGTTCATTAAAGTTTTTGATTCGAGACGGAAAAACCATATCGCCTACTTGCAAAAAGCCGATAACAAAAGATTGCGCAGGCATTTTGATGAGCAGGTGTTCTGGCAGCTTCTTTTTGCCCAGTTTTAAGCGATCAACTTCTATGCTGTTGAAAAGCGTGTTAAAAGCTTCCGTCACAGTCAACAACTTACCAATGTCGTCATTGTCACTAATAATGACGAGTTTTTCGTATTCCTCATCAAGTAATGCTTTTTCTCTTTCGAGATAATCTATAATAAGGCCGTTCGTAGACAGCGGAGTGGTTTCGGCCGGGCGCGATGGTTGAAACAGCGGCAAGTTTTGAACGGGCGGCTGGGTTTGAACCGGCCGCGTGGTGGGGGCATGCTGCGGCGCTGGCTCCTTTACCCCCAACGTCATCGGTTGAATCACCGTTGATTCTATCACCTTTCTCAGAGCCACTATTTCAACCAGAATGGTTTTGAATGTTTCTCTCACCTCATCTTCAAAACTCGAAAACTTGAGTTGAGCTTTAATGCCCTTGAGTTGTTCTTTTACCTCGTCTTCAAAATTTTTAACAGGTTTTACGGGAGCCGCCGGTAAAGGAATCGCTTGCGTTCTAAATCGGTAGTAATGTGAAGCCCGATTTAACACTTCTCGAATGGAAGCCTGACTTAAAATATCCAGAAAATCTTCGGGCGCAAAAATGGGTTCTATATCGACTCCCTGTTCTTGGGCTTTTAAAGTTAATACCTTTTTGAGTTGTTCTTCTTCAGGCTTGTGTAAAGCTATTTGGCATTGAGACAGTCTGCCAACAATGGAACCATCAAAGAATTCCTTAAAATATTCCCACCTATCTGGAAACAGGTTAAGAATAATTAAGCTATTTGGCACATGAGTAAATAGCTCTTTAACCGCATCGCCAAAACGTCGTAGGAGTTCTTTATTGTATTCGAGCCCTAACCCTTCTAATTGGTCGAAGATGATAATCAGAGGTTCGTCCATGATGGACAATTTACCAAAGACGCTCATGGCGTCCAGTGAAAAGGCCTCTTTACTGCCATCATCCTTCCAATTCTTCAGGCCGATGCTCTCTACTTCGTGTGTTTCTAACTCACTCGCCGATAGCCACTTTCCCACTAACCGTTTCTTGTTAGGATCTGAATAACTACAGAATTTGACAATGCCTTTCAGAATCGTCGTGGAATAGCCGGCATCGCCCTGATGCCTTTTCCACCAACTATCAATAATGATTTCAATGCGTTGCCAATATTCGCGTTTAATACGCGCACCTTCGCGCCCCAACTCTTTATAGATATTGAGCGGATCCTTTGACAGAACCTCTAACAGGTATCTATCTTTGTCAGTCAGCTTTCTGAAATAATCCAGAATGCCGGCCGATCTTTTACTACGGAATTCTCGAAACGTCTCAAGGATAATTTGAGAGAAACTGGTTGCCAATAAATGCTCAACTTGAGAATAAGGACTATTAGGCACTTGTTCCACAAAAGATTCTAAAACTCGGCTATAAATATGATATAAAACCGAGTTGATGTTATTGGGTTGTCTGATAAAAAGTAGCCGGTTGCTTTTTAAGCGTTCTTTTGCCAGTCTCATCATCAGATGGGTTTTGCCCGCGCCCGGCTCTCCGGTGACAACGACCCCTTGACTTTGATGGTTTTCTACATCATTTTTAATGTCTGCTATAAGAGACTTTAATCTTTCAAACTCATCATAAAAAATTTCTTTTAAGTCCGTGTGGTTTTGAAAAGGCGTATCGACTCGACTATTACTAAAAGGATTGGGTTTATTTTCCATAAGGCTCCTTCAATTGTCCCTCACCCTCTCCCAGAAGGAGAGGGGACACCGCTGGGGTGAAAATCATTAATGATTAATGATTAATGATTAATGATTAATGATTAATGATTAATGAGTTAAATGATTGTTTTTAAAATAATTTTACTAAGCGGAATAAAAATGGGATCAAACTTTATCAGCAAAAGTTTCAGAGCAAATTATGCTGATAAGGCTAAAGTTTTTGTGCATAAAAACTTTAGCCTAAAATTGATTTGGGTGCAGATATTCCTGTCTCCCATCAAATTAAAAGTTATTGCAAATCAATTGGTTATTGAGTTTTGCATGCGTAATGACAATAACTGATTGAAATATTTATATATTAATTTTCTTGGAGATGAAAGGAACTGCACCCAATTGATTTGATTGACATCACGCTCGTTTATGCGAAACAGCATTTTAGGGCGATGCACGCTCCAGCGGAAATTTTTCTACAACGCGCAAGTCCTAGAGTTAAGATAAGTAGGTACACATAAATCCTTTAACATTTTTAATGCGAATTAAGGGTTGAATTAATTATTATGAAATCAAGGATTTATAAAAACTTCTGATTGAGAAGTTATAGAAAAAATCTAACGCTTGCATGCGCAAATGACGCTTGCATGCGCCACGCATATTTGGATGTCTCTTGCGTCAAAGCGCGTCAAAGCGCGTTTATTTTATAGCCCATTCAATCGAGATGCTCTCGTTGTAATAAAACACCTACAAAAAGTATGGCTAATGAGGCGCAATTGGGGGCCATAACTTAATTTGAAAGCATTCAAAACCCCTAAATCAGGTAGTCTAAATAACCAGAAAATATCTCTTGCGTCAAAGCGCGTCAAAGCGCGTTTATTTTTCCACTTACAAGAATTTATAAGATTCAATTTAACCCTTAATTCGCATTTTTAGTGACGGTTTGTCGTAGTCGCCGGTTTGTCGTAGGAGCAAAAGCGATTCACAAGTTGCTTGTAATGAGCCTCAAAAAGACTTTTGTTTACCCAGTTATGCACATTCAACCCCTTCGGGGTTGGTGCGTGTTTAATCTGAAAACCACAGGCTCCACTAACTAAAGCTACTCACAAAATTCGCGGAGCGAATTTTTCCTGAAAACCCCTTCAGGGTAAAGTTAACGGGAAAATAGAAAAGCGCTACGTTGTCATAGTCGTATTGCTCCTACTACAAACACCATTATGTTAAAAAACTTTTGTTGACCTACTTATGACTTTTTTTTGTAAAAATGAAATGTAAAGAAAGCGCCTACTTTAATCTTCGATGTTTTGCCCCCAATTTTTTGGAGTCAAGCTAAAAATATAAACGGCACAGTACCACTTCCTATCAGTCCATTAAACGTGATGATTATTCATAATCAGAGACGGTTGCTATTAATAGGCAATACTCACGATAATATTAAGATCAATTTTGGGCGAGTTGCAGTTCCAAGGGATACCAACGCTCTGAAATTTTTTCTGTGTGCGATTAAAATATAAGTGACTGTTTTATAAACGTTAAATAAACGATTTTTCAATAATAGTGGCTATATTATTATTTAAACTCGTAGTCGTTATAAACAAATCTTGTATTTTTAGTAGGGTTAATACCAAAATACGCGGCTTTTCATAAGGTCGTTCACGGCCTATTTTAGCACTTTTATTAGTAAAATACGGTATTTTAGTTATTACCTATAATATCGCGTTATTTTTATAAGATAAAACAGGCGATTGTTAGAAAATTTTCGGGGGTTATAATTTTCGATAGTAATTATTTTATAATCACTAACCTATTGTTATAACTAAATAATTAAAAACAATTCTGTCTAATCAACCCATAATATATCCTAGCAACAGTTTATAACAAGACACCACCCCCCGCAATTCCCCCGCAATCGCCTCGCAATTCCTCCATATCGATTTTGAAGTGGGTAAACAAAAGACATAACGAGCGGTAATAGTCGCTAAAGCGACTACTACTCTAGTCGTACCTACTTAGCATTTCACTCGATGTTCACGTTTTTGGTAGAGGCTCGGATGAGAACGTTTTGCAGTGTGGGGTTGGCAAACCCGTAAAGGAAAGTTTTGCACGGCTCAAATCGACCTTGCTCGGGTTTATTTTAAGGGCTAAGTTTAATAAAATATTATGAATCAATAGGTTAAAAACACTTGAACATCGAGTTTCAGGTAAATATTTATACTTAGCACCGTTACAATAGTAGCTCTTGACACACCCCACCCCCTCTAACTTCAGCGGAGTAAGTCCCTTTCGTTTCAGGGATTTAGGGGTGTGTTGCGGCACTCAAATAAAGCGCAACGTGCAGTATAATTTGGGCACAGTCCAAGCAAAAGCTTGAACGGTTTACGGACATTTAACCCCGGCCTTAGTGAAACTATTAATAAAAATTGTAACACCGTGTTTAGCGTCATAGCAAACGATTAGATTATCGGGTGGATGAGTGTGTCAATGCCGGTTCAGTTTTGCCAAGGAAATCATTAATGATTAATGCTTAATTATTCATTAACCCATCGCGCGGTTGATTATTTAAAAATCTCTTATTTTCAATAACATACTGAGTTATTGCTCAAGAATGGGTCAAGATTAGCCCACTGGGGGGACTTTTCTTGGGGGGATTGTGGGTGGAGAGAGTTGTTGGGGATTCCCACCACTTCGCCCCATCGTTGATTATTCACTGCAAGGGCTGCAAATTAGTGTATAATTTTTTTTTTCATGCGATAGCGAATGACTCATTTAAAATAAATTAGGATTTAAAAACTGTGGAACAATTTCGTGGTACCACCATTTTATCGGTACGCCGTGATTCTCAAGTGGTGATAGGCGGAGATGGGCAAGTCTCTATGGGCGATACGGTGATAAAACACAACGCTCGCAAAGTGCGGCGATTGTATCACAATAAAGTCATCGCCGGTTTTGCCGGAGGCACGGCGGATGCCTTTACTTTGTTTGAACGTTTTGAAGGCAAACTAGAAAAACATCAAGGCAATTTGACTCGTGCGGCTGTCGAATTGGCAAAAGACTGGCGCATGGATCGTATGTTACGACGCTTAGAAGCCTTACTGGCAGTGGCAGATAAGACGGCCTCTTTGATTATTTCTGGCACGGGTGATGTGATAGAGCCGGAAGAGAGTTTGATGGCGATAGGCTCGGGGGGGCCGTATGCACAGGCGGCGGCACGGGCGTTGTTAGACAATACCACACTGAGTGCCACTGAGATTATTGAAAAGGCATTACATATTGCCGCAGACATTTGTATTCATACCAATCACAATTTGACGATTGAAAGCCTAGCGGCCGAAGAAGCCAGTAAATAGTGCCTGAACTACAAATGCGAATATCGATCTGAAAAATGCAACTAAAGTTTTGCTCCGCTAAAAAAAAAGACTTATAAATCACTTTCAATAAATACGTTTTTATAAGTCATCCAGGCCTCTACGCAAAGCGAAAAACTTTTACGTCGGCAAAATTCGCTCCGCGAATTTTGCCGACGGATGATTTTTTAGGATTCAATTCAACCCTTAATTCGCATTACAACTTGTTTCGGGAATTCGGATATTTCATTCCCGAAACCTCAAAAAAAATCTGATTGTAACTGTTGAAAAATATAATTGCCTGACATAATAGATTATGTTATTCATCATGCACATTCAAACAACGTGGCGCGTGTTGAACACTTTAGTTCCACCAGCGGCAGTTTTTCAGGAAAAACATTTGCCTGAAAAGCAAAAGTTTCCGCTGCGGAAACATTTGCCTGAAAACCCCTTCGGGGTGAGGACTATAAATGCGAATTAAGAATGAAAAATGAAAAATGAAGACTTATAAAATAACTTTCAATCAATACGTTTTTATAACTCATTGATTTTTTATGATTCAATTCAACCCTTAATTCGCATTATAAGTATATCTATTAATCACCTTACTCTCCCAAAAAGTCAGGTATTAAATAAATTACCAATTACCAATTACCAATTACCAATTACCAATTACCAATTACCGTTTTTTGCTATGCAAAGAAAACTATGAGCGAAATGACTCCCAAAGAAATTGTCAGTGAGTTGGATAAACACATTATCGGTCAAACGGCCGCTAAACGGGCAGTTGCCATTGCACTGCGTAACCGTTGGCGACGCATGCAACTTGAGCTGACGTTACGCAACGAAGTTACCCCTAAAAATATTCTGATGATCGGCCCTACGGGCGTGGGCAAAACAGAAATTGCCCGGCGTTTAGCCAAACTGGCAAAAGCCCCCTTTATTAAAGTAGAGGCCACAAAATTTACCGAAGTCGGTTATGTAGGCCGTGATGTGGAGTCAATCATCCGCGATTTGGTCGATATGGCCGTGAAAATGACCCGCGAAGAGGCTATGAGCCAAGTAGAAAATCAGGCTTTGGATGCTGCTGAAGAGCGAGTATTAGATGCCTTATTGCCTCCGGCGCGAAATAGCAGTCGGTTTGACTACGCTGTCGAGGAGACTTCCTCAACGCGACAAAAGTTTAGAAAAATGTTGCGTGAAGGCAAGTTGGATGAGCGGGAAATTGAAATTGAACTGAATGAAACTCGTATCGGTGTGGAAATCATGGCACCACCCGGCATGGAAGAAATGACCAGCCAATTGCAAGGTATGTTTCAAAATCTCGCAGGAACACGTACCAAAGCTCGCAAATTGCCTATTAAAGAGGCGATGAAACTGCTACAGGAAGAAGAAGCGGCGCGATTGGTTAATGAAGACGATTTAAAGGCACAAGCGATAGAACGTGTTGAACAAAATGGTATTGTGTTTTTAGACGAAATCGACAAAGTGACCAAACGTTCGGAAACGGTTGGCGCTGATGTTTCGCGTGAAGGTGTGCAGCGTGACTTATTGCCTCTCGTTGAAGGTAGCACCGTTAGCACGAGATACGGTATGGTTAAAACTGACCATATTTTGTTTATCGCCTCTGGCGCTTTTCACTTGTCTAAACCTTCGGATTTAATTCCAGAATTACAAGGCCGTTTGCCGATTCGCGTAGAACTCAGCGCACTTAATGCCGATGATTTTGTTCGCATTTTGACGGAACCAGATGCTTCCCTGACGGAACAATATACCGCTTTAATGCAAACTGAAGGATTAAATATTCAGTTCACCGAAGACGGCATTAATCAGATTGCCCAAATGGCTTGGCAAGTCAATGAACGCACAGAAAACATCGGGGCAAGACGATTGCATACGGTGATGGAACGTTTACTGGAAGAAGTGTCTTTTGAGGCACCCGAAAAGGACGGTGAGAGTCTGACGATTGATGTTGATTATGTCAATGGACATTTGAGTGAGTTGGTTAAGAACGAAGATTTAAGCCAATATATTCTTTAATGGGTAATTGATAATAGACTTGTCCGTAAATAAATAAGAAAGCCAGGTAGTTACACTGGCTTTAATAACACGCCCCTTAGTTGCTCATAGAAAAGCCCCTTTGGTACGACATTAATATAGCCAGTGTATCTACCTGGAACTCTAATGGGTAATTGGTAATTGCTAATAAGTAATGCCTTGGCGATTACTCATTACCAATTGATAACTGATTGTGAGAGTACAACGGATATAGCGACAGTACAACTTCTTTTAGGAATAAACGGATTTGTCATTGAGCAATTGTATAAGGGTGCTTGGTAAATAAGTTTAGGCGTATTTTATAGGCTTTTCATTTTACTCTTACTTAAAAACGCTAAAACTACAAAAAAAATAGTCTAATTAGTTATGTTTAAGGGGTAAGCTCCTAACAAAAAATATAATTATCTGTGACTCTTGTGGTTTTGGTGTATAAAGTCAACTGTGCTTGACTATAGTTGTTGTTGTTCAGAAAAATAGACGGACAAACCTCCGAATCATGTCATGGCTAGGGGCCGCTAAATCAATTAGCCTTTATTTCATTTTCACCCTTAAAAAGTGCGTTCCGCATAACTGATAACTGAATAAACTGATAACTGATAACTGAATAAAACATGGCTAAAGAAATTCCTATCCCTACTGAAATTAATCTACATCAAAAATCCCGTGTTTTGGAATTGACTTTTGATGACGGCGAACATTTTGAATTAAGCTGTGAATATTTACGGGTATATTCTCCGTCGGCCGAAGTGCGTGGACATGCGCCCGGTGAAGAAGTGTTGCAAGTTGGCAAGGCTGACGTGAATATTGACCGAATTGAGCAGGTAGGCACTTATGCGATACAGCCCTCTTTTGATGACGGCCATGATACCGGGATTTATTCTTGGGAGTGGTTATACTATATCTGCAAAAACCATGATAAATTGTGGCAAGAGTATCTGGACAAATTGGAAAAAGCCGGGCAAAAACGCGCTCCAAGCAACGACGACATTTAGACGACTACAAACAAACTCCGTCAACTACAATTAAAAGAGGTTTCAATAGGGCCATGAGTTGAAATTCCTTGAGCCATTATGCCATATGGCCCACAATTGACGGCCATCAGTCTATCGATCTCGTTTGTAGTTGAAGGAAAGCCACTAGGCGGTAGGCGATTACAAGCCTACTACAAACTCCGTCAACTACAATTAAAAGAGGTATCAATAGGGCCATGAGTTGAAATCCCTTGAGCCATTATGCCATATGGCCCACAATTGACGGCCATCAGTCTATCGATCTCGTTTGTAGCTGAAGGAAAGCCACGGCGCAAAAGTGGCGCAAACCGATTGATAGATTTGATATTGGAGAGACTGACTGCATGAAGCAAGAAAGGAGACGTTTTATGGAAGTCTCCCTAAAATACGAAAAAGACCAGCGGGGTTTTCAAAACCCGCCGGCCTTTCGTGATGGATTTTTCGGTTAGGCACTTAGTTAAAGAAAAGGTTTCATCACATGAATTCTGAAAACACCACCCATTTTGGTTACACCCAAGTCCCCATCAAAGAAAAAGTCCACCACGTTACCCAAGTATTTGACTCCGTGGCAACCCGCTACGATTTTATGAATGATTTGATGTCTTGTGGCATACATCGCCTCTGGAAACGCTTTACCCTCCAATTATCCTGCGTACAGCGTGGTGAACGAGTCCTCGACTTGGCGGGGGGCACTGGCGATTTGGCCGCTAAATTTGCCCCCCTTGTTGGTGAACAAGGTCAAGTTGTTTTGGCTGACATTAACGCCGCTATGTTAGAAGTAGGCCGTGAGCGTTTGCTTGACAAAGGCCTATTGGTCAATTATGCCCAAGTCAATGCCGAATCTTTGCCCTTTGCCGACAACAGTTTTGATATAATTAGCATCGCTTTTGGACTGCGAAATGTCACCGACAAAGAGGCCGCCCTCGCCTCAATGTTGCGAGTGTTAAAACCGGGCGGCCGAGTCTTGATATTGGAATTTTCCGAATTAAAAATCCGCCCCTTAAAACCTTTGTACGATCTTTATTCTTTCAAAATGTTGCCCTTATTGGGTAAACTGATTGCCAAAGATGCGGACAGTTACCGTTATCTGGCTGAATCCATTCGTGTGCACCCCAATCAAGAAACCTTACTCAAAATGATGCAACGTGCTGGCTTTGACCGTTGTGATTATCATAATTTAAGTGGCGGCATTGTCGCGCTGCATAGAGGATACAAATTGTGATTACGTTCCTGACAGAATATGCCGGATTTTGGCGACGTGCCTTTGCGTTTTGGGTGGATGGGCTGCTGTGGATTGGCCCCCTGTTGATACTCTTGTCATTCTTAATTTCTGGTGAGCCAGACAGCGCGAATCTGCCAGACAGCCTCGACACCGCTACGGGGTTGGAACAGTTTCAATGGCAAGCGTTTTTGATTAACCTGCCGGCCTTGCCAATCTTATGGTTTTGGATGACTTATGCTGCCACCCCGGGCAAAATGTTAGTAGATTGCGAAATTGTAGATGCCCGTAGCGGTGGAGCCATCAGCTTTAAGCAAGCATTGCTGCGTTATATCGGCTATTATCTCTCTGCGCTACCGCTGGGTTTAGGTTTTCTATGGATGGTGTGGGATAAACGCAAACAAGGCTGGCATGATAAAATTGCCGGCACGGTAGTCATCAAACACGACGAAGCCACAGTTCCTTTGTATCAACTAGAGAAATATTACCGTTGAACCAACTCCTCGCAACCACCTTAGAAACGCTGCTCAATCAAGCACTGCGTTTGGATCCGCCCAGTTTACACGCTTTAAGTAAACTATCGGGCAAAATCATTCGCATTGAATTAAGCGGCATCGGCCTCAATTTCACTTTATTTGTTGATAATCAAGGCGTTATTGTTCTCAGTGACTATAACGGCGAAATGGATGCCCGCATATGTGGCGCACCTTTTACCCTGTTACGGCTGCTGTTACAACGCGAAACGACGCTGTCAAATAATCCTGACGTGACTGTCAATGGAGAAATGGGCACTGCCCAACAATGGCTACTTATGCTCAAAAGACTAGACATTGACTGGGAAGAGCAGGTGGCACGATGGCTAGGGGATGTTCCCGCGCACAAATTAGGCACACAGTTTCGACAATGCCAAGACTACGCGAGTGAGCGTCTCAATACGCTACAACTCAATCTCAGCGAATACTTGCAAGAAGAAGTCCGTCAGATGCCTAACAGCGCAGAAATAGAGACTTTTTTAAATGCGGTAGATACATTGCGTGATGACGTTGAACGTTTGGAGCAACGAGTACAACGATTGACTCAAAAAGGGAACAAAGGACTTTTTGAGAAACCTTTCATATTTAAGAAAAGCCCCAACGGGGCGACATTAATATAGCCTGTGTAACTACCAGGCAAGCCCCTTTGGTGCGTATTAATGATTAATGATTAATGATTAATGATTAATGATTAATGATTAGCCCCAACGGGGCGACATTAATATAGCCTGTGTAACTACCAGGCAAGCCCCTTTGGTGCGTATTAATGATTAATGATTAATGATTAATGATTAGCCCCAACGGGGCGACATTAATATAGCCTGTGTAACTACCAGGCAAGCCCCTTTGGTGCGTATTAATGATTAATGATTAATGATTAATGATTAATGATTAATGATTAGCCCCAACGGGGCGACATTAATATAGCCTGTGTAACTACCAGGCAAGCCCCTTTGGTGCGTATTAATGATTAATGATTAATGATTAATGATTAATGATTAATGATTAGCCCCAACGGGGCGACATT
>Ga0190343_1000075_pt1 | contig 43582 bp, 31 predicted proteins | sample 48721312_MG_FD_161664 | JGI IMG/M metagenome (GOLD analysis project Ga0190343, IMG submission 161664) | Hydrothermal vent microbial mat bacterial communities from Southern Trench, Guaymas Basin, Mexico - 4872-13-1-2_MG | ecosystem: Environmental > Aquatic > Marine > Hydrothermal vents >... | reverse complement strand
CGGATACTCGAAATAAACGGATAGGTGGTAGGTGAACCTTAAATTTCAAACAAATCGGATTTTTCAAACAAATCGGATTTCTCACCACGAAAAAGGTATTGGCATCGAGCTATCCACCCAACATCACCCATCTACGTTATGAATAGCCCGACTGAGGGCCATATCTTGATTTGAAAACTTCCAAAATCTTTTATGGCCCTCAATATAGTCCAAATACCCCTAACAAAAATAGGTGAATAACAGGCCCGCGTATCACGTATCGCACAAACTAAAGTTTGGACTCCTTGTCAAAGAAATCAGATTTTTTCAAAAAATCGGATTTTTTCTTAAATTTAAGTTGGGTTGCCTTTAAAAATTTCAAGTGGTTATTCTGACGAAATTTTTTAGGCGCTTTAGCGCCTTAGTTTGTAGTAGTCGCTTTAGCGCCTTGCGTTTGGACTTCTGCCGCCAAACGTTAGTTTGGACGAGTGCCAAACTAAGAAGGCTGGCTTTCAGTCCAACATAGAGCAGGGGGTAGGAATGGAAGAAGGAGATAATAGTGGGTTTCGCTACAGCGAAGCCCACCCTACACAACTTATCCTACGCTCACTCACCATAATTAATACATTAATATATCAATACCTTTTTTTTCAACCAAGTTTAACAACTTAAGTAAAGGGCCTTTGGGGCTTATTTGACCATTTTCCCATTGTTGTATCGTAGAAGTGTTGGCATTGAGATAAGCCGCAAAAACCGTTTGACTGGCATTATTTTTGAGTCGCAGTTGTTTTATTTGTTCAGGACTATACTCGTTGACAACGGGATCGCTACGCGCATCCAATTCCCGCAGAGTTTCCGCGTCCATGAGGCCGGCGTTATTGAGTCCTTTGGCGGTTTCGTGAACCACTTCTCGTATTGATTTGTCCATCATAACACCTCTATTATTTCACCTGCTTCAATCGCATTGGATAACTCTTTATCTGTATAGTTTAGCAGTTTTTTGGCTAAGACTTTTAATGCCTTAAGCTCATTGTCTTCAATATTGTCTCGTTTGTTTTTAGCAAAACCATACATGAAGAAAGCCCTCTCTTCTAGTTGGAACGCTATTAAGGTACGAACGCCACCGCTCTTACCACGCCCCTTTATTCCGACACGCTTTTTATAGACATGACCACCCAAATTAGCATCTATCTGGCCTTGTTCCATTTATTGAATGGCCTTTTGCAGTGCGTTATCGGTTAAGTCTTCTTTTTCGGCCCATTTATGGAACCATTTAAGCTTAAAACTCGTCATGTCTCATTCTCCGTCCTCAAATGGAGGCATTGAAATCCAAAGAAATCCGATTTTTTTGAAAAACTTCTCACCAAATTTCGCACTTTTAGTTTAACGCGGCAACTAGAAACCATTGCCTATCAGATGCTAGTACAACGGATACTCGTTCCGAAACGGATAGGTGGTAGGTGAACCTTAAATTTCAAAGAAATCGGATTTTTCAAACAAATCGGATTTCTCACCACGAAAAAGGTATTGGCATCGAGCTATCCACCCAACATCACCCATCTACGTTATGAATAGCCCGACTGAGGGCCATATCTTGATTTGAAAACTTCCAAAATCTTTTATGGCCCTCAAAATAGTCCAAATAACCCTAAAATAACCGTAAGCGTTGAAAATATTTTTGTAAGGATTCAAATCAAGATTGTTTCTCCAATACGGTTAAAAAGTGACTGATTCTGACAATTTTTACGTTAGCGTATACTTTTAGTGGAAAATGGCGAATATTTTTGGTGACAAGGTAATTGGCTTCGCCGGCAACCGCGCATTCTAAAAAACAATTATCAGAAACATCAGAACAAACAGTTAATTGGATTTCAGGTTCAATCCATTCTGACTGGGCACGCAAAGTTTTTAGGACACGTTCTTTCTCAAGCTGTTTTGAATCAGGAATTAACCAGTCAGCAACCGTCGTATATTCATCCCAAATAGTCGGTGAAATGAGCAACCTAAAATAATCTTCCTCCCGTGTCATCCAATCAATCAGTTTTGCAGACGCTCCCCTAGCACTGAGGATGGCTGAAATGATGTGATTCGTATCAATGACAACACGTAAAATATCAAGCATTTGAATTACCTTTACTATTTCTGTATTTTATTATCGCCTCGTCAATCGTTGGGGCGATAATATCACCGATTCGACGTACTTCTGCTCGAATAGACATCACATCTTCAAGTAGTTGTTCTTTCCAACCATATTTTTCGTGTAATTTTAAGAAAACAGTTATTGCCACTTGCATGTCCCCATTATAGCTTTCTTGAACAACATTTATGAGGCGTTTTTCAATCTTTGCCGGCAAACTTATTGACAACATTATTTCACCTTTATTTGAATCCTAGATACTAATCACACATCAGGCTCGCACGACGATTAACATTCGGCCCAAAAAGACAGCGCGTATTTTACGATTCTGATTGTTGAGTGTCAACACTTTCGCTAACTGCTAAAGCCAACAGCTAAAGCCAACATTGTCTAAGAGCTCAAGTACCCTAAAGGGCACTGTACTATTTTTTTTGAAATTAATTTTTCTTCGATTCTAAGCAACAAAACACCTACAAAAAGTATCAATAGCCTGACAGAGGGCCATAACTTATTAATGTTTGGAGTATTAATCACTTTCCGCTAAAAGCTTAAGTACCCTAAAGGGCACTGTACCTATTTTTGGGAAATTAATTTTTCTTCGATCCTAAAGTTATCAATAATGAAGCCCGACTGAGGGCCATATCTTGATTTGAAAACTTCCAAAATATTTTATGGCCCTCAAAATAGTCCAAAAACCTTCCAAAAAATAGGTGAATAACAGGCCCGCGTATCACGTATCGCACAAACTAAAGTTTGGACTCCTTGTCAAAGAAATCAGATTTTTTCAAAAAATCGGCTTTTTTCTTAAATTTAAGTTGGGTTGCCTTTAAAAATTTCAAGTGGTTTTGTTATTCTGACGAAATAGATTAAAAGCTTATAATTTCTAGTTGAGTTTGTAGTAGGCGCTTTAGCGCCAAAAACCGTTAAAAGTTTCCCACATCTACTTGATTTTCTAGTAGACAAGTTTGTAGTAGGCGCTTTAGCGCCAAAAACCGTTAAAAGTTTCCCACATCTACTTGAGTTTATAGTAGGCAATTTAGTTTTATTTAGTTTGTAGTAGGCGATTTATCGCCTAAAACGGTTAAAACACTACTACAAACGGCCCCCGTTGAAAGTGGCTAAAGCCACTACTACATATGTTCGTAAATTTTAGGCGATAAATCGCCTACTACAAACAATTCAATTGTTTTAGGCGATAAATCGCCTACTACATACAATTATTATTAGTCCAACGCTTGCTGCTTTGGACTCCACGGCCGTCCAAATAGGGCCATATCTTGATTTGAAAACTTCCAAAATCTTTTATGGCCCTCAAAATAGTCCAAAAACCTTCCAAAAAATAGGTGAATAACAGGCCCGCGTATCACGTATCGCACAAACTAAAGTTTGGACTCCTGATGCCCAGGCATAAATCTGATCCATACTGATCGCCTTACGCAGAAAACCGGTTTCATCCGTTTCCGGATCCGGCGCATCAATCGGCACAATATAGCCCTTATCATACCCCTTATATTGGCGAGTATACCCATGTCCCCCAAAATAAAACAACAACCGATGGCTCGCCTTAAAACCATATTTATTAATAAACTGCTCAAAACGAGCGCGTAACTGCACCGCATTCAAATCCAACGCTTTTTCCACGACAAAGCCTTGAGCCTTTAACACCTTTTCAACCAGTTTTAACTCAGTCGGAATAGTCTCCAAACTATCCCAATGAGAATAATTACTTTCGCCAATCAACAACGCATAACTTCCTGTGTACGAAGACAGGATGTTTTGTCCAATAGGCTTAGGCCTAATTACATGACCACGATCCGCTTTTTCAGAAGGTTGCTCCTGTTGGGTAACATTACAAGCCGACAACACCCCCAAACATAACAACATAGCCAAATGCCAACAATGCCGTTTGACAGCAGTCAAAACACACATCAGATTTTTCTCCTTTAAATGGCTTGGACGGAACTCATGAAAAATGAAAAATGAAAAATGAAAAATGTGTCAAAGAATTTTTTTCTTCTTAAGCCTCGGTTTTCTCCTTAAACTATAGCGTTTTCCGATTGAATAAAGTACAAAATCAATCAGAAAAACCACAGATTAAAACGCACAACCCTGAAAGGGTTGAATTTGAATAGCCCCAGGTGAAACCTCAATGCCATATCGTACCGCTTTTCGGTGAGGGCAACCATAAAGGATTGCCCCTACATTACATGACGGTTTGTAGGGGCAATCCCACGTGCAAAGCCCTTAATTTAATGGCATTGAGGTGAAACCTGGGGTATGCGGAAAAATAAATGCGTCAACCCTGAAGGGGTTGAATGTAAATATTGTATTTTACCAAATCGGGAAATGCTATAAACTCGGATTTATTCTTAAACTAAGCTTGGGTTGCCTTTAAAAATTTCAAGTGGTTATTCTGACGAAATATTTTAGGCGCTTTAGCGCCTAAGTTTGTAGTAGGCGCTTTAGCGCCTTGCGTTTATAGTAGGCGCTTTAGCGCCTAAGTTTGTAGTAGTCGCTTTAGCGCCTTAGTTTGTAGTAGGCGCTTTAGCGCCTTTAGCGACTTAATCTATAAGTACACTACAAACACTACTAACACTACTAACACTGAGCGTGTTTTAAAACTCGACTTAAGTCATTGTTTTATAACCAATAGACTAAAACGGATAGGTAATTAGTACAACGGATACTCGTTCCGAAACGGATAGGTGGTAGGTGAACCTTATCCTTTCAAAGAAATCCGATTTTTTTGAAAAATCGGATTTCTCACCAAAAAGGTATTGGCTAATACGCTATCCACCCAACATCACCCATCTACGTTATGAATAGCCCGACTGAGGGCCATATCTTGATTTGAAAACTTCCAAAATCTTTTATGGCCCTCAAGATAGCCCAAATAACCCTAATAAAAATAGGTCAATAACCAGGCCCGCGTCTCACGTATCGCACAAACTAAAGTTTGGACTCCTTGTCAAAGAAATCCGATTTTTTGGAAAAATCGGATTTCTCACCAAAAAAAGGTATTGGCATCGAGCTATCCATCCAACATCACCCATCTACGTTGGATTCCCTGCCTTATCAAAAACGGCAGCCCTTCTGTCCAATCCGCCCTACCCTACCGAGAGGAAAGGGAAGAAAGGGATAATGGTGGGTTTCGCTACAGCGAAGCCCACCCTACACAACTTATTCTACGCTCACTCATCATAATTAATACATTAATATATCAATACCTTTTTTTTCAACCAAGTTTAACAACTTAAGTAAAGGGCCTTTGGGGCTTATTTGACCATTTTCCCATTGTTGTATCGTAGAAGTGTTGGCATTGAGATAAGCCGCAAAAACCGTTTGACTGGCATTATTTTTGAGTCGCAGTTGTTTTATTTGTTCAGGACTATACTCGTTGACAACGGGATCGCTACGCGCATCCAATTCCCGCAGAGTTTCCGCGTCCATGAGGCCGGCGTTATTGAGTCCTTTGGCGGTTTCGTGAACCACTTCTCGTATTGATTTGTCCATCATAACACCTCTATTATTTCACCTGCTTCAATCGCATTGGATAACTCTTTATCTGTATAGTTTAGCAGTTTTTTGGCTAAGACTTTTAATGCCTTAAGCTCATTGTCTTCAATATTGTCTCGTTTGTTTTTAGCAAAACCATACATGAAGAAAGCCCTCTCTTCTAGTTGGAACGCTATTAAGGTACGAACGCCACCGCTCTTACCACGCCCCTTTATTCCGACACGCTTTTTATAGACATGACCACCCAAATCAGCATCTATCAGGCCTTGTTCCATTTCTTGTATGGCCTTTTGCAGTGCGTTATCGGTTAAGTCTTCTTTTTCGGCCCATTTATGGAACCATTTAAGCTTAAAACTCGTCATGTCTCATTCTCCGTCCTCAAATGGACGCCTTGAAATCCAAAGAAAGCCGAGTTTTTTGAAAAAAATTTTCACCAAATTTCGCACTTTTAGTTTAACGCGGCAACTAGAAACCATTGCCTATCAGATGCTAGTACAACGGATACTCGTTCCGAAACGGATAGGTGGTAGGTGAACCTTATCCTTTCAAAGAAATCCGATTTTTTTGAAAAATCGGATTTCTCACCAAAAAGGTATTGGCTAATACGCTATCCACCCAACATCACCCATCTACGTTATGAATAGCCCGACTGAGGGCCATATCTTAATTTGAAAACTTCCAAAATCTTTTATGGCCCTCAAAATAGTCCAAAAACCTTCAAAAAAATAGGTGAATAACCTGCCCGCGTATCACTATTCTGCCAAACGTTAGTTTGGAGTCCTGCTAAACTGACGACTGCCAAACGTTAGTTTGGACGCCGTGCAGCCAAACGTTAGTTTGGACTCCTGATAATTCATTTCAAAGTAGTTGTCTTCTTTGAAAATTGATTTTTTCATCATCACTATTTTTAGTTTTAGGCGATAAATCGCCTACTACAAACACTACAAACACTACAACACTACAAACACTACAAACACTACAAACAACAATTGCGTGCGGGGTTTTGGGTTTGATTCACCCGACGAACTACGAACTTGTAGGCTGAGACATTTTATTCAAGTGAATAAAAAGTCTTTTACTTATGCCTTCTTCAGTATTGTTATGACCAATAAAAATAACCGGCACTTTTTCACTGGATAAATTAGGATTTTCCTTTAAAGCATCTTTGATAGCTTCAACGCGAGGTTGATCGAAGATCGGAAAAATTTTTTCATCACCGGTGAAATCTAAAAAACCGATATTGAAAAAATATTCATTTTTGTAATGAAGTTCGACTTCGATCCACTTAGGTTCACCATCATAAACGGCTAAGACTAAGGCATTAAAAAGCCTTTCATCTTGGTTTAACAGATATTTTTTGAGTGCCAGAATCTGTTCTTGTACCTTTTCAGTCTTGGTATCAAAGTCTTGCAATTCTTGATCAATCCGTTTCATAGATGCGCTATATCTAAAAAACTCAGGGTAGCAAGATAATAATTCCATACACCCATACTGGCTCTAATAACGGGGATTTTCATCGGTTCCTTTTGCAATTGTTATGGAAACGCTTGAGCGAGCATCTCGAATGATTTTATCTGGAATCACATCGTTAAAGGGCGGTAATATAGAATTAATCAAAAGACTTTCAAATTCGATAATTGAAGTATTATTATCTAATTCTATATACCGAATGTATAAATACTTTCCCCATTGCTCAATTAAATTCATAATTTTAGGTCGTTCTTCGTCGTGCCTTGAATATTTTTGAAAATATTCTTTGCATCGTTTTCTCAGGTTGTCTGTTTTTAACGCCCTACCAATATACATTAAATAATCAGTCAAACCAGGTAACACATTCGATTTGACATAGAAAAAATATACACCTCCTTTATTTTGATGCAAAGTTTGCACCTTATGGTTCAATTTAGTACCTGATGTTACGCACTGCACTTCTTAGCCTCAATGCCATTAAGTTAAGATATAACCTATTGATTTTTAATCATTTTGTGTGTGTGTTAGGGTGGGGTACCCGAGTTTTTACTTTCAATAAAAACAATGACTTACGATCCCACCCCTAGATAAAAATATGGCACGACCGGGCGTTTTTTAATAAAAATATAGCAAAATCAAAGAGTTCCTTAACTTAATGGCATTGACTTCTTAGCCTAGGGATAAATCCCCAGGCTAAAAGCGTCCAGGAACCTAAAGGTGACTGAAAGACTGCGCTTATAAACTTATATAGATAATTCAAGGTTATCAGAGGTCGTTTTTTAAAATCGATGACCTAAAAAAAATCGGTTGAATTTAGTCACCTTTAGGTGACTTGAGCTTTTAGCCTTGGAATTTATTCCAAGGCTTGGGGAAGCTTCGTGCGTAACATCAGTTAGTACCATCATCATTAAGGTATTTAATTTCTGGCGATAAGACTAGCGTTTTAGGCGATAAATCGCCTACTACAAACATTTATGAGTTTTTGGCGATAAATCGCCTACTACTACAAACAATTTAGGCGATAACAAATCGGTTTATTTCGCGTATCCGTTGTACTATCAGTATAAATTGCCTACTAGAAACATTTATTAGTTTTAGGCGATAAATAGCCTACTACAAACTAAAAGGCGATAAATAGCCTACTACAAACAATTTAGGCGATAACAAATCGGTTTATTTCGCGTATCCGTTGTGCTATCAGTATAAATTGCCTACTAGAAACATTTATTAGTTTTAGGCGATAAATCGCCTACTACAAACAATGAAGCCGATAACAAATCGGTTTATTTCGCGTATCCGTTGTACTATCAGTATAAATCGCCTACTACAAACACTTTTGTTTGGATTCCTATGATTCTTATTCTAATACGAGGCGTATTTTGTTCAGTTCTTTGCCTTTTGTTAGTTCGTTGAGGTAGTTGTTAAAGCGTTTTTGCATTTCTTTTACCGTCATGGGGGAGCCGCCGTGTCGTAGGGAATTTTGTAAATATTCAATGTTAACAGTGACTTTGATAAGGCCGGAGAGGCCTTCTTGTACTGCGTTAATAAATTCTCGCGTAATGTCATCGGGTAAACGTTGGCGCGTTATGAATGTGTCTAACTGGGCGCGTGTTTCTGGTTTGAGTAGTTCTCGTTGAGTGGCGGCATTTTTTAATTCGGTTAATAAGGTTTGTGTCCATTCGTGGTAAAGTTGTTCTAAGCTTTGCTGAAGTTGAGCTAGTATTAAGTGCGCGGCTTCTTGTGGTTGGTGTTCAAACAGAGGTTTATAACCGCAATAGGGGCAGACTGTTTGCGCTATTAGGTCATTTTCAGTGAGGGCGTAGCAGGTTTGCAATTGGCTGAGGTGTTTTTCAAAGTCGCTCAGTTGTTGTCGGGGTAGAAGGGCTATTTTGGCGAGTTTTTTTATATTTAATAGGCGTTTATCGCGTAATAGGCGTTGTTTGGCTTGTCCGTCATCGGCTCCTAACCGTGCCGGTTGGTGTAAGTTGAAGTAGGCTTTAATATAGGCTTTTTGGAGGGCCGTCAATTGTTGTTGGGCGTGGTAGCTAAAGCCGGGCTGGTTGCGTTGCCGAACATCGCCGAGTCGGGAGAGCAGTGTTTCGCGCACTTGATTGGTTTCAGAAAGCCACGGATGTTGAGGCGGTAAGCTGGCTTCGGCGGCCGTCAGGTAGGCGACGGGCTGACTGAAGTCGGCCAGTATGGCAATCAGGTGGGTGATGTTTTGTAGGATTTTGAGGCCGCTCCATTGGGCCGTTACGAAGCCGGCGGTGTAGCGAAAGTTTTTAAATTTCAATGGCGTGGAATAGGCTGGCAGCGATTCTAAAAAAGTTTTGGTTTCTGTTAAGCCGTCTCGATAGTGTTGCATTTCTACATCACTGAGTATCGGTTTGCCCCAAAAGATGAATCTGCTTGCTAATCCTTGTTGGGCTTGTACCAGTTGGCGAAGGGTTTCGCTGACTTTGGCTTGTAGTTGTTGTACCGCGCTGTCTTCATTGTGGGTGAGGGCGATTTCTAGGCCGCTGGGTAAGGTTAATAATTCAAATAGGGCTTTTAAGGCCGGCAGGTTAAAGTCTTTGGGGCGTTCTAAGTGTCTGAATTCTATTAAGTCTTTAACGGGGGTAGCCGCAAGGGTGGTAAAGTTGCTGGTATCGAATTGTTGCCTTGGCATGACTAAGACAAGTTCGCCGGCGGAGACGAGGGCGGCTATTAATATGATGACCAGTTCTGGTTCAAGGCGATAGGTTGCTGGGGCAAAGTAGTCGCTTGAGAATAATTCGGCCCGATTGAGAACTTGCCCGGCGGGTTTTTGGTGTAGTTGTTCGAGAATCGCTTGGGCATATTTGGAGCGAGAAGGGTCAATTTGTTTTCCGTTTAATAACGCCAAGGCGGCTAAAATGCCGTGCCCTTGTTTGCTGCGGTGGAGATTGGCGAGGCCTCGCAAAGCTTCTTGGACAGTTTGGGCCAGATTTTCTTGGGAAACGAGAATAGGAAAGATTGGATAGTCGGGGGCGAGTTCAGAAAAATAGTTTTCTAAACAGACATCGGCCACTAAATCAACCAAGTCACGGAAATTCGCTAATAGAGACGGATGAGGCGTGAACAGGGCGGGATCATTTTTCAGGATTAATTCTTCATTTTTCATTCCTTCTAGCCACTCTAGTAATATTTGTGTGCGTCCTTGCCAAGTGACTTCAAAAGCGGTGGGTTTGTTTTCTTGTAACCATTGCACCATTTCGCGCAAGTAGGTTTGTGCTTTTGATTCATAGACTGATTTGGCGTGTCCAGAGGAAGTCGAGACTAAATCGGCCGCTGCGGTGTAAAGACGCAGGGCTTGATTAAAGATTTCCTCGGTTTTGGCGAGCCGAAAAAACACTTCTTTTTTAGAACTAACCACTGAGAATTGATGAGTGATAACTGAGTATACGGGGAGAAAATAGAGTAAGAAGCCATCATCGGTGGTGGAGAGGGCGGTTGTTGCTCGATTCGGTGCGCCAAACACTAAATAGCCTTGGCGCGTGATTTTGTGGGAGCGCCATTCTAATTCATACGCCCAACTAAAGCTTTGCGTGCTGCCAGTGGCTTGATCTGAAACTTCCATGACTTGTCGTAGCGCGGCGTAGTAGTGGCGATCCAGTTGATGGGTGTCTAGGCTTTCGGCGCGTTTTTCAATAATTGCGTCATAGTCGTAGTTCTTTTTAAAGTCAAGGTAGTATTGTCCATTTTCGGGATTGGTGGAGATAAATTGGCGGTTGACGGTTTTGAGTATTTCTTTTAATAGGGTTTCTACGAAGGAGAGTAAGTCGTCGGCCGGATTACCGCCAAGTTCTTGTATGCCGTCGAAGTATAAGCAGAGGCTATCTCGTAATTCTTGCGCGGTAACGCCAACGGGCGCATTAATGTCGTAGGTGGTGAGGCGATGCACCGAGAGGGCGTGAATCATTCGTATTGCCATGGGTTTGTAGGCGGTGCGCGTAAAGGTTTGTTCAATGCGATTTTCTAGAACTTGGCTACATTCTATGACTTCCCGAATGTCGGGGAGAGAGCGAAATGAGGGATTTTCTTGGAGTATCGGATAGTAGCTGTCGTAGGCGAGTAGGCCGGGGTAAGTTTCGGGAATGGCGATGCAAGCTAAGGTTTGCACACCGCGTTCTAGGGTTTTGAGGATTTCGCGTTTTTCTATGGCAGTGATGCGTTCAAAGGTGTCGATGTAGTCGGGGTGGATAGGGAATAGGGAGACAAATTCGGCCATGCGTTCATTCATGTTACTGTAGTAGGGGGTAAACGGGAGTAGGTATTGTTCGATTTTGTTTTTTTGCCAGGCGGTTTTTTTGAGGAGGCGTTTGGCGACGACAAATTTGATGTCTTGACGGGTGATGAGGATTTGTTCAAAGCGATCTTTGACGCGCCGCAGGGCGTTGGCGACAAATTCAAAGCGTTGATTGTCGAAGATAGTTTCTTGGATGCCGGCCAGAAAGCGAAAGCGTAAGTCTTTGCAGACTTCGCCCAGTTCGCGTAAGAAGCTTAAGTCTAGTATGATTTCTTGATCGGATCGTGCTCGGAGATATTCGAGCAATTCATCGACGACTAAGAGGAGGCCTCGGCTTGGATAACGCGCCTCGAAAGCGGCCATCATGTCTTCAAAGGCTTTTTTGTTATTGGTAATGGTGTTGGCGGCGGGAAATTGAAAGTGGACACCGATTTGGTTGAGATAGGTTTGTAATTCTGTCGTTAGCATGTCGCGCAACGACATGGTGGTGGCACCGATTTCTGTGCGTAGGACGTGAAATTGGCCGGCGATGGCTTGGGCGGCTTGGGCCACTTCGGGGTGATTTAAGTCGTTTATTAAGTCGGCCTTTTCGGCGATAGCGGAAATGAGGGCCATGAGATGGGATTTACCGGTGCCGTAGTTGCCGACAATGAGTAGGCCTTTGTTATCGCTGAGTTGGTCAAATCGCAGTTGGACGAAGACTAAGTTGATTAAGCGGAAGGCCATTTCGTTGGAGATGACGTAGGTTGAGACTAATTGTTTTGCTCTATCGGCCTTGTCGGCGTCTCTGATTTCGATGACGGATTCTAGGGATTCAAATTGGATTAGTTCGGCGTATTGCATTTTTGTTAGTTATCAAATGTTGGAGCAACTACAGGCAGATTCGTTATAAAAGTAACTACAAGGATTCGTTATAAAAGCAACTACAAGGATTGTATATAATAAGGGATTAAAAAACTGCAACTACAAGGATTGTATATAATAACGGATTAAAAAAAAGCAACTACAAGGATTGTATATAATAAGGGATTAAAAAACTGCATTCTAAAAAAAAAAGCAACTACAAGGATTGTATATAATAACGGATTAAAAAAAAGCAACTACAAGGATTGTATATAATAAGGGATTAAAAAACGGCATTCTAAAAAAAAAGCAACTACAAGGAAAAAAGCAACTACAAGGATTCAGTAAAACAATTTATTTTTTACTATACCGAAGAATAAATGGACGAAAAGTTAAAATAGGAGTGAATTTAATTTTAAATCAAAAACGGTTGCTCATATACTTAAACAGAAAAAGGGAGCTATTAAACAAGCACCATTGCCAAAAGGTTCTCCGAGTTGGGATGATTTTAGTCAGATGACTTGGGAACAAATTGAATCGGGTGCCAAGGTAAACAGAGCGGGTTTTAAAGTTGTTCGTAAATTATTGACAGATAAAAGGTTTGATAAATGAAAACACTTATTTTTGAAAAACTGCTCCAATTTTTAAATCGCCTAGAACAAGAAAAAATCTACTACACGTTATCCCATCATCGTGAGAATGCGATTATGATTACAGTTTCACTTCCTGGAGAACGATGGGAAATCGAATTTCTTGAAGATGGCTCGGTTGAAGTGGAACAGTTTAAGAGTCATGGTGAAATTTATGACGAAAATTGTTTAAATGACTTGTTTACCCACTTTTGTGATTCGTCACAACCGTTTTATTGCAAGCCAAAACTAGCCGCCGCGGTAGGGTGATGGAGATTGGGTTGATTGACTGTGATAGCCCTTTCAATCAAGTACAAAACTATAAAAAGCAACTACAAGGATTCGTTATAAAAGCAACTACAAGGATTCGTTATAAAAGCAACTACAAGGATTCGTTATAAAAGCAACTACAAGGATTCGTTATAATAACGGATTAAAAAAAAGCAATTACAAGGATTCTATATAAGAAGGGATTAAAAATCCTTTAAGTACCGAATCATGAATTTTCTTGCACAATGTCTGAATCATAATTTGATTCAATTTTAGAATTAACCGAATAAACATAAGAGATAAAAAGGTTTTATTCTGAAAATTCTCAAATTATGAAAATTCTGATTCAGAACCTGAAAATTCCTGCTTCAGTACTTATTATAACGAATCCTTGTCGTTTTTCATTTGTTCCACTTTCACTTCTTCATCGCTCCAATCCACCAATAAATTAACCCCTTTAATTTCAAGCTGTTGCAATAAAAAGTCGGCCAATTTTGCCACCACTAATCGTTCAATCGTGCGTTGTAATGGACGCGCTCCATATTCTGGATCAAATCCCTTTTGCGCTAAATGATCAACCAGTTTTGGGCCAAATGTCAAATTCAGCCCACGCTCTTGAAAACCCTCTCGCTCATTGAGTGTCGCCAATTCTTTGCGAGTAATCTCTGTCACCGTTGCCGCGTCTAGTGTTTGAAAGGTAACAACTTGGTCAATGCGGTTATAAAACTCCGGCCGGAAAAAACGACGCACCGCACTCCCAACTTCGCTATCATCGGTTTGATTGACGAAGCTAATACGTTTGCTTTGACGCGCACCAAGATTACTCGTCATAATCAAAATCACATTGCGAAAATCCGTCACGCGGCCGTTACCGTCTACCAGTATGCCCTCGTCCATAACATTCAACAGCACATCGAAAAAAATGGGGTGCGCTTTTTCAATTTCATCCAGCAAAACTACGCTAAAAGGCCGCTCCCTGACTTCACGAATCAATTTACCCGGTTTATCACCACCGCCCAGCATCCTATCGACTTGCACTGGATGCTGAAATTCGCTCATGTCCAAACGAATCAGCGGATTTAAAGTTTGTCCTTGTCCAAAGAAATAGTCAGCCAACGCACGGGCACAAGCAGTTTTGCCCACCCCCGTCGGGCCGGCAAATAATAAGGTGGCAATCGGCTTATTTGGGTCATTTAGCCCCGCCTTAAAAACCATTACCACCTGACAAACGCGCTCAATCGCTGGCTGTTGTCCGATAATGCGCTTAGTAAAATAATCGTGCAGGGAGGTGGTCTCTAACAGAATGTCATCACGCAACAAAAAGGTAGGCAGGCCGGTTTTTTGGACAAAGTGCGTTAGCACTTTTTCATTATCAATCAATATGTTGTTATGGACAAGCTCGTCGTTGATGCAACTGGTCATAAATTTAATGATTTTCCCCGGAAAAGCTTCATAGCGCAGATAACGATCCAATAAACGATAAGCCAAGTTCAGCGCCGATTCTTCTATCGTAATACGCAACTGTTTGTGTACATAGTCCGTGAACAGGCGCATTATTTTAACGAGTTGTTTTTTAGACAGTTTTGGAATAGACAATACATGAAAATGGGCCGCGAAGCTGGGTAAACGCTGGCGCACACGTTCCCATTCTTGTCGCGTTAATTCGCTAACGATTTGCAAACGGCCTTGGCGCAGATTAGGCAACATAAACGCAGCGATAGAATCTTCCGGCCCCTCTCCGCCCACTGCCAACAAATGCACAAAGTCATTTATCCACAAGATATCACCCGTGCGCTGTAACTCATCCATAACTTCTTCACAGCTTTCTTGCCACTCGCCCAGATAACGCGCCCCGGCAATCATACGTTGCGGCGTAGTACGCCAAAAATAATTTGATCCTTCAGGACGTTCTTTGGTTGAAGCAAATACTTTACGGGCAGCCTCCAATAGAATAACCGTTTTACCGATGCCTTGCTCACCGATAAGCACAACACTGGCACCTTCTGTCAGCAACTTGTCAACCAATGTCTCCACCAATTCGCCTCGCTCCCACGCCGTTTCAGGCGCAATCCCGCTTACCGACGTTTTGCGAGGAAATCTATCCGCCACCTGTTGCAGCATTTGAGTTTCTTCACGGCGTTGTTCCCGTTCAGCGCGACGAACCTCGCGTTTTCTGATACGGACAGTCACATGTTCTAACCAAGGCTCGCCCAACATCAAATAACGGTGCAAAGTTTCGGGTGCCATATTATTAAAATAATCACGAGCAAAGTACTCAACTAACGGCCGTAATTGCTCCGGCTTATAAAAATAGAAGTGTTGATCTAATAAAGGCAAATAGCACTCAGAATAATTATACTCGGTAATACCATAAACCGCCGCGACGGGAATACTCAAAGTTTGCCCGGCTGGAAAAATGCCGTTTTCTTCTTGATAGGCGGGACGAATATTGACATTCACCTTTTTGAGCCGGGCATCGGGCATAGAATCCGGCAAAGTCGCATATTGGGCAAACTCGCGCTGCAAATGTTCAGCGAGGTGGGCTTGTAATTTATGTAACTGGGCACTCACCAATTCATACTCTGTGCCTACCAACCGAGCGCAAACAGTCTCTTTGGTGAGTTGCCAACAAAGTAGGGGATAACGGTAAAATTCCATAGATTTTGGTAATGGATAACGGATAATTGTAATGTTATACGAAAGGCGATAAATCGCCTACTACAAACGTGAATAAAGAGTTATATTAAACACTTCTGGCACGGCCCGCAACGCAACGCTTCACTTTGTCCAAAAAAATCAGTAGGGCATACCATTTGTCTCTGGCGAGCATCAAGCGTATGCCACCACCATGCTTGTTTTGGTTCGGGCAAGTCTCTACCGCGCAATTCGTAAGACGGAAAAATCACCGAACCTTCGGGCAAGTCCTCTGGCACTTCTCCTTCTACAGTTAGATAGCAAAGTCGAAACCCGAACTTTTCATGAACACCAAGCGCCTCTTGCCAATTATCTTTATCTGTCGATAAATTAACAATTAAATTCTTCGCCTCAAGCAAAGGTTCGAGGTAGGCAAAAGAACGTGTATAGAGCCAAAACGGAACTGCCGGTACCGCCACACATACATCGCAAATAAATTGCGAATAATCGACCGAAAAAATGTCGCCAGCGACATGCCAACGAAAACCACTCGGCGCATTTTTAGATATATATTTTGCAAACGTTTGTATAACAAATTCACGATAATCAGCCCGTGTCAGAACTTCGCGAATCACACGACTATTATGCTGATAGGCGGCATGAATTTCTTTTTCGGCTTTCTCCAAACCATGCACATAACACACACTTTTGCAAATTGGTGTCGCAAAGGGACAATCCTCAACCTGGACTAAAGAAAAGGCATTAGGAACAGGATTGACAAAAGAACTGTGTTCTCTCGTGATTTTTCCATTCCCGTCAAAATAAAAAACGACCCTTTTATTATCAGGCATTGCTGCCTCAATTTCCGCTAAAGAAAACTTAGTAACCATTTCCATCCACTCTCTAATGAACGAACTTTATTTATAATATCATATATGTTTTTAAAAAAGCTAACACCAAACTCCTCCGGAGTCCAATATTTCTCTTGGACGTCCAAACTAAAGTTTGGACGGATTTAGAGCCAAACTATACTTGTTGGTGCTGTGTAAAGCTTCTAATCAGCGGAACGGCCCCCAAAACGGCCCAATAAATAACCCCTTTGAATATCTTTATCATAATTGGGTTTAAATTCTTCCAGTGAATACACAGAAGATTCACCCGCTTGGTTTTTTTCCACAATTTCATCGGTTCGCAACCATTCTAAATCAAGTAGCCCTGATTCATGGGTAGTCACAATCATTTGACTCTTAACCGCTTTGGAATGGGTTAAAAACAATTCCAGCAAGCTTTTTGTTAAACGGGGGTGCAAACTCCGTTCTAATTCATCTATCACCAAAACTTTTTCGGAGTTAAGCAACGTTATCAAAGCCGGTATCAAATCAATCATTCGTTGCGTCCCTTCGGATTCTTCACTGATTTCAAATAATGCTTGCCTTCCACCTTGGGTGGGATGCAGAGTCATTAATTTAGCCGCTTTGAGTTGATTCAATTCTCTAAAAATGACATATTGCGTGTCATCGTTAGCACGAACTATAATGCTTTCGCCAGGGCGATATTGTCTTTAATCGCTTGGGGTAACTCTTTTAATTGATTATCAAAGTCCACTTTTATCGGTTGGATTCCGCTAATACCAGTATCAAATAGTTTTAATAAACGCAATAACTTATCCTGAATAACGCGATCACCCTTCATTTCCAACGCAAAACCAGCATATTTTGTATCAGGAAACATTATCGTCAGCACTTTGTCAAACCATTGGTAACTGTCTCTTAAAGCCGATAGCTTGAGCTTTTTCTGATTGAGCTTGGCGATTTCGGTAAGGAATAATTGATTAGGACGAGTTCCCATATTGCCGGTGTATTTAAAAATACCGAGTTCGTCATCTGACAGGCTGGCACCAGGCGTTACTATGACTTCTTCATCGGTTCGAGTTTGTCTTTCAAACAGAGGTTTTTCATTGACTTGATTGATTTCATAAAGCCATTCTTCCAGTATCCATTGATGATTGAGGCTAAAACCATAAGCATAGTTTTTTCCACCTTGTTTAAATTCAAACTCAAACCGTGACGGTTTATCAAGGTAAGTTTCATCTAACTTAAATGGACTAATGGGAATGAATTTATTGGGCTGTGTGCCCGTCGTTATCAATTGTTTAGCAAAATCCATTGCCCTGATTAAATTAGACTTACCGGCCGCATTCGCGCCATAAACAACGCCCGTTTTTAACACACTAATGTCATCAGAACCTTTGCCTTTAACGAGGTGATGACTCAAGTTGGGTTCTTGAGCGGGTATCATTGAAAATTCAACACGTTCTTTAAAAGACAAAAAAATTTAGACGGTAAAGCGAATAAGCATACATGAGCCTGCCTGTTTGTAGTAGGCGATTTATCGCCTTTCTAGGGCCATGTTGTCATTTGAAACTATCAAAAGTGTTTGAAGGCCCTCAAATAAGGATTAAGTACAACGAATTAAGTACAACGAATTAGTAAATCAACGAATAAGATTCGAGTGGCTAAAACTCAATTCATTCACTTCTCTATTTGTTTGTATGTGTTTGTAGTAGGCGATTTATCGCCTTTCTAGGGCCATGCTGTCATTTGAAACTATCAAAAGTGTTTGAAGGCCCTCAAATAAGGATTAAGTACAACGAATTAAGTACAACGAATTAGTAAATCAACGAATAAGATTCGAGTGGCTAAAACTCAATTCATTCACTTCTCTATTTGTTTGTATGTGTTTGTAGTAGGCGATTTATCGCCTTTCTAGGGCCATACTTTAATTTGAAAGCATCCAAAGTATTTTATGGCCCTCAAATGTACTATAGACATCCTAAATAAATTGTAGGACTCCGAGCATGGATGCGCCAATCTTGGACGTCCAAACTCCTCCGGAGTCCAAGATTTATCGATGATGTCCAAACTAAAGTTTGGACTCCGACTGCCAAACTAAAGTTTGGAGTCCTGCCAAACGGACGACTGCCATTGAAAATTTTTACACGATATGAATAACAAAACGGCTAAACTCACTTTTGTGTGTTTCTCCTATTAAATTTTTTATCGTTCCCACGACAAAAGCTGGGGAATGTATACCATGACGATCCAGCATCAAGTGAAAACAAAGCACAAAACTCATCATAACAAATACTCAACGCTAGAGCATTGGAAACAATAATAAATTATAGCAATCCTAGCTGAAGCAACATAGAATAGAAAGGAGGAAGTTGCTTTTCATGCTTTTCATACGGCCCATTTCTTTCTATATCTTTCACGACTTTTTCTCTCATGCGAATTAATTTATTGTTGTTTAAGTCTAATATTTTTTTCATATAGTCAGCTTTTTTGAATTCTTCAGTTCCTTTCTCATACTTAGGTAAAATTTCCAAGGTTAAATCATCATAAACAAAATAGTCTTCTATATCCTTGACTTCGATAGGATTTAAAAAACAGTCTTCACCATATTCATTACCTTTGCGGTGTTCACAAAATTCTTTCTTTGGCTGTTGATTGGTTTTGAGGATTTCACAATCAAAGCCTTCACAAGAAACCGATAAATTACAATAGTCAAAAGTTAAATAGGGGTAAGATGATCTCGGACGAATATGCTCAATATGAGATCGAATATGTGCATTACTTTCCTTCTCGGTTTTAGGGAGTAATTTTTGCTGACAGTAAATACATAACCCACCTTGCTCATAATACAAATGCTGATGAAGAATCAACTTTATATTGTCATCAAACTCATTCCAAGCCAAGGGGCGACTATTTATGAGGTACCGATCAAACGCTTTGCAGCAATCAGATTTATCGATATAGCGCATGTTCATTTCCCGGCTTGTATGATGGAGAGTTTATGTATAATACGCATGATGATAGGATCAGAACGACCTAGATCACTTATCAGTGAGTCTATCAGAATTTTATTGTTAGGCTCATCTATTTTGTCCGGCTGCGATCTTAAGAGTTCAATAACCTCATTAATTCGTTTTTGAGTATCCCAATCCCTTAGCGGCGTCCCCATCACTTCATCCAAAATGTCGTTTGGCTCATTCCCCCTTGTATGAAACCCTTTATCTCTCGCATTAAAACATTCAACTGTTTTTTTCGCGTCATTCATACTTAAAACAAATAAATTATCCGGATGAACCGATGCAATGATGTGTGGAGAATGAGTGACCAAAATAACTTGGTTGTTCCGTTGTATATTGTGGTATAACTTTAAAACTTCTTGTTGCCAAGTAGGATGTAAAGACGTTTCCGGTTCATCGACCATGATAAGGCTGTTTTGCGGGCGTAACTTATCAAATAAAATGGCCTTGTAATAGAGTTGTTTTTCTCCACTGGATAACTCATTAGATAATATCATTGGGCCACAAAAAGATTTGAAAACCGGTTGTTCTGAGTTGATATCCACAAGTACCGTTTTTAAGCTTACCCCTTTCAACAATTGATTAATATCACAAATAGCCTGCTCTATCACTTCTTTTGCGGTTAAATCTCGATGAGCGATGACTTTTTCTTGAACCAATCTAACAATATGGGTTTCTACGGTTTTTCGGTGGGAGAAAATATCAATAGGAAAAACAACCCCATCCGAGTTCATGCCGTCACGGGATGACTTGTCATTAAAAAAGTCTGAAATCGCATTGTTGGATGTTGGTTTTTGGCGCTCGCTATGAACGGCCGAAAAATACAACACCTTAAATATATTTCTTAGTCCATCTTCTGGTAGGATTCCAAAAAAATCAAAATCATTCCGACGAATAATAAAACCTTTTTCTGTTTTTTCTAACTTATAGACGAGTTTAATGTACCGTCCTTTCTTTTTAAGAGGCATTTCTAGTCGTTTAACAGGTTTATTTTCCGATAATTTATTGATTTTAGTTTCAAATTGATGAGCCAATGAGAGCAAGCGTGATTTCTCATCGTTAGAAATATCTAATTCTAATTCTATCTCATCGCAAATAAGGGCATTTTCTTCTTCCTCGTACTTGTGTAACAGGCTTCCAACTTTGAATAGATTGAGGCTTTCAGAAAAAAGTCTTTGTAATAATTGGAGTAAAGAGGTTTTTCCTGAGCCATTTATGCCGGCTATAACAATAGTATCTAAAGTTTCTCCATTACTATCGGTAAAATCTATCGTAACGTCATTAAACATCTTGTAATTTTTAATCTGAATTTTTCTGATTTTCATATTGAATATGACCTCGTATTTTGGTTAATAACTACCTGAGAAGACGTACCATAACGTTCCAATGTCAAGTAAAAACGAAGTACAAACTTACTAGCTATCAGTTTCTAAATAAGTATTTTAAATGGTTAGCCAGTTTGATCTAATAACTCATGTTACGCACCCTCGTTCCCAAGCCTAATGCCATTAAGCCCGTCAGTTGGACTGACTTCGGTAAGTCCAACAAAAGTCGATGATAATTGATAATTTTGTTTTCGTTCGCAAGCGAACGAAAACCTACCCGTGCTCGATTCCCAGTTGTGTTAGCAAGCGTAGGGTGGGTAGCAATGCCATATCGTACCGCTTTTCGGTGAGGGCAACCATAAAGGATTGCCCCTACGCGACATGACGGTTTGTAGGGGCAATCCCACGTGCAAAGCCCTTAACTTAATGGCATTGAGGGTGGGTAGAGGATCGAAACAACCCACCCTTTTCGTTTTGACACCCGTTTGGTGGGTTTAGCATCGCTAGACTTCGGTTCGCTATCGATCTAACCACCCGACGCTCGCTTTAGTCCGTACTTAACCGCCTTAAAACTCAGCACAATTGGTCGGTTTCGTTACCCACCGACGCTTGGCTTTTGCCATGACATGCCATCGGTGGGCAACAACGTTTCGGGTGGTACTATGTACGCCTTCTGTCCGCCTTTAAACGTCCTGGACACAATGAGAAATCCGATTTTTTGGAAAAATCGGATTTCTTTAATATCCTCAAAACCAGACTGTACCCAATAACCACAACAAACATAATATTAAAAACCGGTGGTAGGGCGGATACGTTGGCAAAATACTAGGGCCGATACTCATTATCGATAAGTTTTAAACGGGCGCATAGACTAGCAAATTGAACAGATAAAGTCTATAGGTTTGGCACTTTAAAATTAAATTTCTTTGTTTTGCTGATGGTGTTAACAGAAAGCTAAGCTATTGTTTTAAAATAACGTTTTATTTATATAAATGTTAGCTTTGAATGGCCTACTTTTTGGGAAACATTAGGGATTGGCTCGCGGTGCCGGCGTTAGGCGATAAATCGCCTACTACAAACGGGAATTGATAGTGCTGGGGAGTCCAAGCTTTAATAACACTTACCGAAGGGGCTAATAGAAAAGCCCCAACGGGGCGACATTAATATAGCCAGGGGCATCGCCCCTGGAGGGAAGGAGGGAAGCTAACAAAACCATTATTTTCGGACAACTCTACTATACAAACGTGAAAAAGTGGGCCATGTTGTGGAATTGATAGCGCTGATTTTTTGAATGGCCCACTTTTTGGGAAACGTTAGGGATTGGCTCGCGGTGCCGGCGTTAGGCGATAAATCGCCTACTACAAACGATCACTGTGCCGGTACTGTTAGTACCGAACTCAAAAGCGCTTGCGTGTACGCTTTTTGCGGCTTATCAAATATCTCGGCCACTGTCCCTTGTTCTACTATCTTTCCCTGATACATGACAGCTACTCTGTCAGCGAAGTTCCCGACGACGGACATATCGTGAGTAATCAATAAATAGGTGAGGCCTTCCTTGCGTTGAAGCTTTCGCAGGAGATCAAGTATTTGTGATCGGATTGATAAATCTAAGGCGCTAGTGGGTTCGTCGCAGATAATCAGTTTGGGCTTGACAGCCAGCGCCCTTGCGATAGCAACACGTTGACGTTCTCCTCCTGAGAGTTCATGGGGAAAGCGCGATTTTTTATCAATGTTTAACTCGACTTGTTTCAGTATCTTGTCAATCCGTTCTTGCCTTTTAATATGGCTTTTTTCTATGCCCAGTGCCTGCATTCCCTCTTCAATGATCTCGCCTACCCTCATTCGAGGATTTAAAGAGGAATAGGGATCTTGGAAAATGATTTGGATATCCCGGCGGTGCTGTTTCAATTGCTTTTTCGTCAAACTTAAGCGATCTTCACCCTTAAATTTGATTTTGCCCGTTGTTGGTTCAAGAAGCCTCACTAATGAATTGGCAACTGTTGTCTTGCCACTACCTGATTCGCCTACCAAGGCTAGAGTTTTGGCATCTTCAATCTGCAATGAAATATCGTCAACAGCCTTGACATGATCGACGACACGGCGAAAAAGCCCTTTACGCACCGGAAAATAAACTTTGAGGTTTTCAACCTCTAATAAATTCGCTCCTTCGGGGGGAATTTGGGAAACGGAGGAAATTTCGCGCCGTGTCAGCACGGAGTTGAGCAGTTGTTGGCTGTAGGGGTGTTTGGGGGCCTTGAAAAAGTCCTCGGCCGCTGCTTGTTCGAGAATCTCTCCAGAGCGCATCACAGCCACACGATTTGCCATTTTAGCGACAACACTTAGATCATGAGTTATCAACAAAATTGACAAATTGCGCTCCTTTTGAAGCGATTTGATCAGCTCAAGAATCTGCATTTGGATGGTAACATCCAGCGCCGTCGTTGGCTCATCGGCAATCAACAGCTTTGGCTCACAGGCGAGTGCCATAGCAATCATCACCCGCTGTTTCATGCCGCCAGAGAGTTGATGTGGATACCAAGCAACGCGCTTTTTTGGCTCAGGGATGCCGACGGAATCGAGCAGCTCGATAGCACGATGTTTGGCTAGAGATGTACGCATATCAAAATGCAGTGTTAGCACTTCAATAATCTGTTCACCGACAGTCATAACCGGATTAAGGCTTGTCATCGGTTCTTGAAAAATCATCGAAATCTGCCGGCCGCGAATCTGGCGCATTGATATTTCAGAAAGCGCAAAAATATCCTTTTGATCCTGTTCACCAAACTGAATGGAACCTGATTCAACTAATGCCGCCTCTGGCAAAAGTCTAAGAATGGAAAGCGCCGTGACGGATTTACCGCTTCCCGACTCGCCTACCAGCGCAAACACTTCACCCGGATTGATGTAAAAGCTGACATGATTAACAGCGCTTCGCGGCATCGCTTTGCCGTCATGGCTAAACCGAATACTCAAATTTGCTACACTCAATAAACTGTCATGCTTATTCATGATACGCCTCTTGGATCGAAGGCTCTGCGAACCGCGTCTGAAAAGAGATTAGCCGCCAGCACAAGCCCAAACATAAATAAAAACGCTGCTATCAGCGACCACCAAACCACCGGTTCCCGCGCCAGTTCAAGCCGTGCCGCATTGATCATATTGCCCCAACTGGAAGTCGTGGGATCAACACCAATACCGAGATATGACAATACCGCTTCCGCAAGCACCAGAAAGCTAAAATCAAGCACGACGGTTATCAGCACAATGTGCATCAAGTTGGGCAAAAAATGGCGTTTGATAATCTGGACATTGCTGACACCAAAAACTTGTGCCGCGTGGACATAGCCCAATTCACGCAACTTTAACGTTTCGCCGCGCAACAGGCGACATAAACCTATCCAACTGGTCATGCCTAGAATAATACAGAGAGACAATAGCCTTATATCGGCTCGCTGAACGGCCGTTGGGAAGTGTTCTGGATGATTATCTATCCAAACGTTCAACACCAGCATCGCGGCCGCAATAAGCAAAACGCCTGGAATTGAGCTTAAAGTGGTATATAAATACTGAATCACGTCATCAACCCAGCCTCTAAAGTAACCGGCCATGATGCCGAGACTGATGGCTAAGGGCAACATAATCAGCGTTGTCACCGTGCCGACGATCAGGCCGGTGCGAATGCTCTTAACGGCCTGATAAAAAACATCATTGCCTACCTTGTCTGTCCCGAAAATGTGATAGCCGTCGGCTATCTGGGCAAACCAACTGATAGACAATATCAAAATACCGGTGGCGATAAGCGCAACCTTCCAAGGGATGTCAGTGCGGCCGCTCCAGATTTGTCGCCCAATTTTGGCCATACTGTTCTGACTTTTTCTGGCCTTCAGGAAGATCAAAAGCCAGACAAGACAGCCCCATATCAGCAATGCCCAGAGAATTGATACGAAGGTGCGACGGATGATATCGGAAACCTTGTCGCTGGTGTCTTCATTCAGATGACTTCCCCCATATTTCAAACGCGGATATTGGCGTTGAATGGTTCCGTCTGGCAGTTCGATATTTTCCTTGGCAAACTGAAAAGCGGAAAAGGGTGCTGAATAGGTTTTTTCCTGATGTTGATGCGGTTGCCCAATAATCATATCCAAAACACTGGTGACTTCACCTGAATAATGTGTCCCCGTCTGGTTTTCAGTGTTTTCCAGCGCCGCTCTAAAATGAAACGAGTCAAGGATACCCGTGGTGATGTAGGCCATTAGCACCACAAACGCTGATATGCCAATCTTGCTGCGAAAAACCTCTCGCCAAGTACGCCTCAAATACGGATTACTACGCATAGAAATAATCGCAAACAGGGCCAAGAAAGTGAGCAGAAAAACGAGCCCATCAGTCCAGAGTATAACCACTTTAATATCAAAAACTTCCATTAATTCCATTATGACAGCCTCACTCTTGGGTCAACCCAAGTATAAGAGATATCGGTAATAATAAGTCCAATAATGTAAAGCACGGAACCCAGAAATACCATAGAGCGAACAATCGAAAAATCATGGGACTGGATGGCCTCTATGGTATAACTGCCTAGTCCGGGTATTGCGAAAAAAGTCTCCATGATGAGATTACCCATAAACAGCGCCGGGATGACGACGACAACGCCGGTCAAAATAGGAATCATGGCGTTTTGCAAGACATGCTTAAACAACACCTTCAATTCGGGAACGCCTTTAGCACGCGCCGTTCTCACATAATCTCTATTGATTTCCTCCAGGAAGATGCTGCGATACCAGCGCGTACCAGCGCCCATACCGCTGATCACACCGATGACAACGGGGAGAATCAGAAACCGCCAAGCGTCAAAGCCTAATTCATAGCCGGAAATCGGTGCCAAATGCCATAATTTGCTCATCAAAAACTGACCAGCAATAATGTAAAACAGGCTGGATATGGACATGAGGATGACTGTCAGAACGACACCTAGTGTGTCTATGTGGGTGCCACGAAAAAAGACGAGCAGCATTGCCATAGTGATATTCACCAGCAAACCCACAATAAAAGTGGGCACTGCGATGGCTAAACTGGGCCACATACGCTGGCTGATGTCGTAGTTGATATCCCGTCTGTCCGCATCGGAGGTGCCAAAGTCGAGAAAAAAGAGGCTGATCGATTTTTGGTAGAAAATCGTCTCCTTTACCATATCAAAGCCCTGACTGTCTTTGTTGATAAACAAGGGCTTATCGTAACCGCGCTCATGTTTCCATTGCTGGATCTGTTCTTGGGTAATATGCTTGTCGCCCAAGTGTAAACGCGCCATATCATTGGGCGTGATCACCACAAAAAACAACGCAAAGGTGATAATGTTCACGCCTAAGAGTATGGGTAAAGCGTAAGCGAGTCTTCTAAGAATGTAGTTAAACATACAATTTTTCCTTTATTAAGGCTCAAAGAAATCCCAAGAAATCCGATTTGGAAAAAACGGATTTCTCAAGGATTTCTCAACAGGGTTTCAGAAGTTTTCAGTACTCCTAAGTTTGTACTCCTTGTACTCCTAAATAACTAATTATTTTGAGTCAATACCTCCAGTTTTCGATGTTCACGTTGCTGGTACAGCCTGACAGCCAACACGATTACCACAATAATCAAAATCAGTATCAGTCCCAAAGGCCATAACACCGGTTGGTTGTGTTTTTCACGATATTCCTCACGCGTTTTAGCGTCAATACGCAAGTATTTCAAGCCATTATTCGCTATTGGGTGCGGTTTGACATTCTGTTCCCAGTCATGGTACAGACTGAAATCAAGTGGATGAAATCCCCACATCCAAGGGGCATCGTAACGAAGTATCTCGATCATCTCATCAATGATCTTGAGCCTTGCTTCGCCGTTGTCCATGTTTTTCATCTGTTCAAATAGCGCGTCAAACTTATCGTTTTGATAGTTGGCCGCATTTTCACCGCTATTTTTTACCTTGCTATGGGGCCCATAAAGCAAGAAAAAGAAGTTCTCAGGATCGGGGTAGTCAGCATGCCAACCCCACAAGAAAATCTGGAAATTACCTTTTTGTATTTTCTCCCGAAAACGGCTGTAATCCGTTGCTCGCACAATCAACTGAATATCCAGCTTGGCAAATTGTTTGCGATACCAGTCGAACCTCGATTTGTCGTCAGCACCACCGCCGGTAATATCTAAATACAGGACCAGTGGTTCACCGGTTTTTTCGTTTCTTCCATTGGGATAGCCTGCTTGGGCAAGAAGACGACGGGCGGTTTCTATCGGCTTACGTTTGGCTTTACCGTTAACCCAGTCATAAACATAAGGGTTTATCCCTTTATCCTCTTCTCGGTGGCCGAATATTCCTTGGGGTAATGGGCTTTGAGCCGGGAGGCCTCGTTCGTTTAGAAATATGGAGATAAACTCTTCCATATCCATCGCAATGGAAATGGCCTGTCTCAACAGACGCGCTGACTCAGCAGTGCCTCCCACCACCTGATCGAGCATCATATTAAAGCCAAAATAGAAAATGGTGGGCCTAACGCTTGTTATCAATCGAATCCCTTTGTCGCGCATGTCATCCGTCAGCGTGGCGTTGCCGTCGGCACTGATAGCCACGGCTTGATCAAAATTGTCTGATGAAATGCCTGAAGCGTCGTAATAGCCCTGTAAAAATTTATTCCAATAGGGAATCGTCTCTTTTTCCAGAGTATAAATGGCGCTATCTATAAAGGGAACTGGCTTGCCCGCATCAACCAATAGCCCAAGTTCTTTGTCTCCGGCGGCACCTTCCAACGGATAAACTTCGCCGTGGAAATTCGGATTTTTTTCAAGTATTATCCGATAGTTTGGGTTATTCATTGTTAACATATAGGGGCCGGTTCCAACCGGATACCAATTAAGGCTTATGTTGCGCTTAATAAGCCCTTTTTGAGAATAAAAGCGATCCACTTCTGGAGGTATCGGCGCAAAAAAGGGCATTGCCAGCCAGTACAGGAATTGCGGATATTTACCTTTTATCTTAACTCGGTAAGTATAGTCGTCAACGACTTCAACGCCTGTCAACGGATAGTTCTCTAAGTCAAGGTAGTCTGGCTTTTGCTCATCATTGACTTTCTGAAGGCGTTCATTCAGTTCTCGCAAGCCCACAATATATTCGCTCATCAGCCCATAAATGGGGGAATTGATGCGCGGATGGGCAAGCCGTTTAATCTGGTAAACAAAGTCATTGGCAACCAGTTCACGGGAACCGGTTTTTTCAAAGTCTGACAATTCATGGAGAGTCGAGAGTTCTTGTTCGGAAAGGTTGTGATAAATAAACTGCCCTTGATCGTTACGCGCAAAACAAGGGTGCGGTTGATATTTTACTCCTCGTTTAATAGAGATTTCATAAAGAGAGTGGTCGATTTTTTCGACGGGCGCATTCTCAGGCAATGCGTTGCCGTTAGCATCAAAATACTGTGGCTTGGGCACTTCGGTGGCAGACGACGGGATAAGCGTATAGGGCCGTTTCAGGTAATGATATTGTAGGGGTGGCTCATAAATTTGCCTTATGAACTGGTATTCATCACTGCTGTATGAACGCGCCGGATCGAGGTACTTTAGGCGTGATGAAAACGCTGACAAGCGAATATTTTTGTCGCTGAATGAGGCGGGATATGGGTTATTGTCGCACGCACTCGTTAAAAGTGCTAAAACGATTAAAAGAACGGTTTTGGTAAAACGCATAAATGCTCCTTGGTAACGAATACAAATTAAGAATGAAAAATGAAAAAACTAGGAAAGCTCAACAAAGGGGGGTAGTCTGCTTTAGCAGACTTGAGCTTTTAGCCTGGGGATTTATCCCCAGGCGAGATTTTGGGCTAACCATCAAAAACTGGCGAGATTTTGGGCTAACCATCAAAAACGTGATCATCGAGTTATAAGTCTTTGTTCATTATTCATTATTCATTTTTCATTCTTAATTCGCTTTTGTTGTACTTCATTAACCATAATATAATACAGTATTTCAGCACCTAGCTTGAGATGGGGCAATGGCGCACCTTCGTTGTCCCCGTGGTAATTGATGGGAGGGCCCATGTCGGTACCAAACATGGGGCCGCAAGCCAATAACTCCGGATAGCCTTTTGCGTCAGTGCCGCCACCGGTAGCCAAGCGCGGACAATCTCGCCCGGTGACTTGACGAAATGCGGCAAAGACTCGTTGAAATGCGGCACTGTCTGGATTGCGAATGTCCGGCGCATACTTGGTGGTTGTGTTGAACTTGACACGTCGGCCCGGATACGCGTTATCAAAACGTTTCACGAGTTGATCAAATACATAGCGGAAACGACTTTTTTTACCTAGCAATAAACCTTCCGTTTTGCCATCCCAGCCTTGGCTATAATGGCCTATTGCATAGCGAATGTCAATTTTAAGGCGCACTTCATCCTGCTCGGTATCAGTGACAAATTGGGTGAGCGCATAAGTTGTGCCCACCTCAAACACGTCATCATAGGCGCTAAGCAAGTCTGGATGGTTTTCGCCCAATACCTTGGTGCCCCATCCCCACTGAATAAATTGGGCCATTCGACCAATCGCGTTGTTAGCCAATTGCTGAGTGTTTACCAAATAGGCGAGGAAATTTGCTAATGAAACCAACGGGTTGGCGCCATCTCGGCGATTTTCATGGGGCGCTGAACCATGTTGAGCGCCCTTGACTTTTGTGGTAAGCAAAACACGATCACTGCCGTTGGCATAAGAAACGTTCAACTCAGCGGCGCGATAGTACGGATCATCAAAGTCGAAATGTTTGTAAAGCGATTTCACTTGATTCGCAAATTGCGCCGCCACCTTACTGGAAATGGCTTTAATGGTGGCGGTGGCTACGTTTGGAATTTGGTTAACTGGCCCGTTTGACGTGTTAAGACTTTCGATCCATAACACATTTCTAAATCCACTTTCAAGAGCGGACTTTTGATTCACTGCGAGAGAGGTGTGTTGGCTAGGGCTGTGTTGGCGTGGTAACCAAAACACCGGCCGTTCAATGCCCTTTTCGGCGCGGATACACCAGCTGGCATCAAAGACAATCCCAAAATCGGGTTTTTGTTTTTCGTTCGCTTTCAAGTAGCGGTGCGTTGCCATACTGGTTTCTTCTGAGGTATCGAAGATTAGCTCAAACGTAAAACCGTCTAGGGCCTTGGGATTATCATCAAACTGTTTTGCTAAGGCTCTTAGCACAATGAAAGTGCTAATCGCTGGGCCTTTGTCGTCGATGGTGCCGCGGCCCACCAGAAAAGGCATTTCTTCTCCCATATAGAGGCGTTTTTCGATACGAGGCTCAAAAGGCCGGTCGCTACCGCCGGGTGGTACGGTATCGATATGAGTAATTAGCGACACTTTCCGAGGGCCATTACCGAGCCGAAAGCCAAATAGCCAGTGGGGTGAGTTGCTTGCGTGCCAGTCAAAAAAACGGAATTTGAGCGTTTTTTGGCCTTGGTTAAAGGCTTCGGCCCTTTTTCGCAAAAAGTCTTTAACCCGATTGAGATGGGCTTGCAAATTTTCCACCCCTTTGTAGGTGGGTATCTTGACAATCGCGCTGGTTTCTGTTATCCAAAGCGCGTCCCAATAACAGTCAAGCAGTTTTTCAGCCGCTTTATCTGGGCAAATCGTTTCAAGAACGTTTTCGCCATTGGGTAGGGAACTGTCATTAGGCGCGGCGACTGCCGCCCCACTGCTAAAGAGCAAGGTATTGAATGTCGCCACTACCAATATTGATAGTCGCCAGTTTTGGACGTATTTCATAAAAGTTTTTTCCTCGTTATGTGCGGAATGTACATATGCGTGTGAAAATGAAAAGTCTACGCGGTTTTACTGAAAGTACAACGGATACGCGAAATAAACGGATGGAGTACAGCTAATTACGCGGATAAACGAATTTACCAACGGGCCTCAACTCTGAAAGGGAATTAACAATTAATCATTAATCATTAATCATTAACTATTAATACGGGCCTCAACCCCGAAGGGGCCTCCTGTGAATAACCTGAGAGTACAACTAATTACGCGGATAAACGAATTTATCAACGGGCCTCAACCCCGAAGGGGAAAATAGCTTATGTAACAATTAATTATTAATTAAGAATTATTAATTTGGACGATTGTTTGGACGACGGCCATTAGTTAGTTTGGACGACTGCGCGTGAGGCGATAAATCGCCTACTACAAACGGGCCTCTCATGCAATGAGTTGTCTTATAATTCGCTTATCCGCGTAATTCGTTGTACTTATCGCACTTTGAGCAACGCTACCATAAAGTCCCAAATTCTGCCAACTGTCCCAATGTGAAGTCTTTCATCTGGGGAATGTAGATTTTCGTTGGTGGGGCCAATAGATATCATATCCATGCCCGGAATTTTTTGGCCGATGATGCCTGATTCAAGTCCAGCGTGGAGAGCCTTTACGACGGGTTCTTTATCAAACAATTCTTTATAAATCTGACGGCTTTTAGCCAATAGCGGCGATGCCATATTGGGTTGCCAAGCGGGATAGCGAGTATCGCTATGGGCTTTGGCTCCGACTAGTCGGGCCGCGGCTTCAATTTGGTAAGTCAGTGCTTCGAGCCTTGATTCGACCGAACTTCGTTGGCTGGTTAGGACTTTTAGTTGGCCGTTTTTGAGAGTGATTTTGGCAAGATTAGTCGAACTTTCTACGAGGCCTTCAATCTCAGTAGACATGGCCGCTACGCCATGCGGTAGCACCTGGAGAAAATCAATCACAGTGTAGGTGTCTTCCAAGGTAATGGCCTGATCCGAGGTTTTCTCAGTCGCCTCGACTTTGATAAATAAGTCTGGCTCGGTATTTTGGTATTCAGCCTTTAAGGTTTTTTCGGCCTCCAACACTTTTGTTTTGAACATTTCAATCTGGTTTTCTGGAACAAATACAACCGCCTCAGAATCCCGAGGAATCGCATTGTGGGCCGTACCACCACTGATGTGAGTTAACTGAATATCGACTTGCTGTGTTATAAAATACAGTGTTCGGGCAAGGACTTTGATAGCATTTGCCCTTTGGGCGTTGATGTCAATCCCAGAATGTCCGCCCTTCATTCCGCCAGCCTTGATTTTCATCAGTTGATAATAAGGGCTAGGCACCTCGGCCCATTCAACGGGTACAGAAATATAACTGTTAAGGCCGCCAGCACAACCGATTATAAAATTCCCTTCACCCCCACCATCAAGGTTAATCAAGATTTTCCCGTCAATAAACGCCGGTTCTAGCGCACTCGCCCCGACTAAACCCGTTTCTTCCTCTACCGTGAACAGTAATTCCAGTGGTGGATGGGAAAGTTCCTTATCCAGCGCCAAAGCCATCGCTATCGCGACACCAATGCCATTGTCAGCGCCCAAGGTAGTTTTATCAGCCGTCAGCCATTCTCCATCATAAATGAATTTAATGGGGTCTTTGCTAAAATCATGGTTAGAATCAGGCGTTTTTTCACAAACCATGTCTAAATGCCCCTGAAGGACAACGATAGGGGAGTTTTCATAACCGGATGAAGCCGGCACTTTAATTAAGACATTTCCCGTATTGTCGGTTTTGGCGTCAAAATGGTTTTCTTTAGCCAAATTAATCACCCAGTTTCTGATAGCCTTTTCGTTGCCAGAACAACGGGGAATTTGGCTTAGCTGTTCAAACAACTTTAAAATGTCATTGGTTTTATTGTGTTCAAATGTCATTATGGTGTTCCTTATAGGAAAGCAAATTAATGAAACTCTGTGTAACTCCGTGTCTCTGTGTTGAATAATTTCAATTGTGGGCCATAACTTAATTTAAAAACATTCAAAACGTTTTATGGCCCCCAAAATCGAAAGTCCAAATAACCCTAAAAATATAGATAAATAACCAAACTAAAGTTTGGACTCCAGTTGTTTAATAATTCGTTTATCCGCGTAATTCGTTGTACTTATCGTAATTCATCAACTTAGCGAATCGGCGGCGCGTATTGAATGCCGCCTTTGTTCCATAGCGCATTTAGGCCGCGTTCAATAGAAAGTGGCGAATCCTTACCGACGTTGCGGTCATAGATTTCGGCATAGTTGCCGACTTGTTTAATGATATTGTAGGCCCAGTCGTTGGATAAGCCAAGCACTTTGCCCATATTTCCTTCTACGCCGAGTAGCCGCTTGATGCCCGGATTGGTACTGGTTTTCATTTTATCGACGTTTTTCGAGGTGATGCCCATTTCTTCAGCATTGATGAGCGCAAACAAGCTCCATTTAACCACGTTAAACCACTCATCATCGCCCTGACGCACTACGGGGCCTAAGGGTTCTTTGGAAATGACATCGGGTAACACCATCGCACTGTCAGGCTTGGCGAGCTTGAGGCGTAGGCTGTAGAGTTGAGATTGGTCGCTTGTCAAGACATCACAGCGGCCTACTTCAAAGCCCTTAATGGTTTGTTCGGATGTGTCAAAAACGACTGGCGTGTATTCCATTTGGTGTTCACGGAAATAATCGGCCAGATTGAGTTCCGTTGTGGTGCCGGTGTCAACACAAACGGTGGCGCCGTCCAGTTCTCGTGCGCTTTTTATCCCCAAGGCTTTGTTGATCAGAAAACCTTGCCCATCATAATAAGTGACACCGGTAAAGTTAATACCCAGTGCGGTATCACGAGTGAGTGTCCAAGTGGTATTTCGAGACAGTACGTCAATTTCACCAGACTGTAGGGCGGTAAAACGCTCTTTTGCTGTCAGCGGGGTATATTTCACTTTGTTAGCGTTACCAAAGATGGCCGCTGCCACGGCCCGGCAAACATCCACATCAAGTCCCGTCCAATGGCCTTTATCATCCGGTACCGAGAAGCCGGGTACGCCGGTGTTGACACCGCATTGTATAAAGCCCTTGTTTTTGACCGTCTCAAGTGTGGTATCGGCCGAGGGGGTGGTGTCGGCTGCCTTGGGCGTGGTTTCGGCAACGGTGTGCGTGTTAGGGGTGGTCAAAATCATAACCAAGCCTATCGTGCCTACTGCGAGCAATAAGGCTACGGCGGTTAAGGTGACTAAAAAACGTTGGTTTTTCATAAAGTTATTGTTCAGTTATCAGTTATCAGTTATCAGTTTCCAGTGTCAGACATCTGGAGTCCAAACTTTAGTTTGGCAGTCGTCCAAACACTGCCATTAAGTTAAGCAACAAAACACCTACAAAAAGTATAAATAATAAAGCGCGACAGAGGGCCATAACTTAATTTGAAAACATTCAAAACGTTTTATGGCCCCCAAAATCGAAAGTCCAAATAACCCTAAAAAATATATGTAAATAACTGGGGCCCCTGCCAAACGTTAGTTTGGACGACTGCCAAACTAAAGTTTGGACTCCATTCAAACTCACGATATTATCAACTTAGCGAATCGGCGGCGCGTATTGAATGCCGCCCTTGTTCCACAGCGCATTTAGGCCGCGCTTAATGGAAAATGGTGTAGTACAGCGGATGATCTCGCTCCGCTCGTTACTGCGTTTGACGAACCGATGGTTCGCGTAGCCGTTGTACTATCATTTATAATCGTATGGGTTTTTTACACATAAAAAGTTTAAATTTGTATTTAAAACAATCGTTTAGTGACTCTAAAATAATCACTCGTAAAAATTATAACCCCCGTAAATTTTCTAACACTCGCAGGTTTTAGGTTATTAAAATGACTAATTATTATAGATAAGAAATAAAAGTCCGTATTTTTATAAAATACGGCTAAAATTTGCCCTGAATTACCTGTTGAAAGACGGCGTTTTTTGGTAAAAACTCTATAAAAAATACGGTTTACTATTATAACGACTACTCTTTAAAATAATAAGATAGGCCCTGTGATTACAAAAACTGTTAATTATAGCTTATAAAACAGTCATTTATCTGTGAGGAGTACACAAAAAAATTTTCAACTGCTTGGTATCCCTAGAAACGGAGACCCCCCAAAATTTATCTAAATCTTATCGTGAGTATTGCGTATTAATGGCTACCGTCTCTGATTATGAATAATCATTCAGTTGGAGAGACTGATATATAGCGGTACTGTGCCGTTTATATTTTTAGCTTTACCCCAAAAAATTGTGTGCAAAATCTCCAATCTTCAAGTAGGCGCTTTTATGACATTTCATTTTTACAAAAAAAGTCATCAATCCGGTGGTTAAAATCATAACCAAGCCTAGCGTTGCCCCTGGCTTTAATAATACTTACCGAAGGGGCTAATAGAGGTTAACATTTTCCAGGGGCGTTGCCCCTGGCTTTAATAATACAATATAGCCAGGGGCGTTGCCCCTGGCTTTAATAATACTTACCGAAGGGGCTAGAGGTTAACAAGGAAAGCCCCAACGGGGCGAGATTAATATAGCCAGGGGCATCGCCCCTGGCTGAAAACTGATCACTGTTCACTGAAAAACTGATCACTGAATTAAAGAATCTGGCTTAAAAATAATTGCGCTCGCTCCGTTTGTGGGTTATTGAAAAACGCTTGCGGTTCATTCTCTTCAACAATCTCGCCGCCATCCATAAAGATAATTCGGTTAGCCACCGTTTTGGCAAATCCCATCTCGTGGGTGACGCATAACATGGTGATACCTTCTTGGGCAAGTTCAATCATGACGTCTAGCACCTCTTTAATCATTTCTGGATCGAGTGCTGAAGTGGGTTCGTCAAAGAGCAATATTTCCGGATTCATACATAAGCTGCGGGCAATGGCAACTCGTTGTTGTTGCCCGCCTGATAATTGGCCGGGGTATTTATGCGCTTGTTCTGGAATATGCACCCTTTCTAAGTATTTTATGGCGATGTTCTCGGCCTCTTTGCGGGGTATCTTGCGTACCCATATTGGCGCGAGGGTGCAGTTTTCTAGTGCGGTGAGATGTGGAAATAGATTGAATTGCTGAAAGACCATCCCGACTTCTCGGCGCGTGTGTTCGATGTGTTTTAAGTCGTCATTGAGTTCGGTGTTAGCGACGATTATTTGGCCTCGTTGATGTTTTTCAAGGCGGTTGAGGCAGCGGATTAGGGTTGATTTTCCGGAGCCTGAGGGCCCACAGATCACAATGTTCTCGCCTTTGTTGACGGTGAGGTTGATGTCTTTGAGGACGTGAAATTGATCGTACCATTTGTGTACGTTACGCATTTCTATCATTACTTTGTTTGAATCGGACATGATTTCTACAAGGATTCGTTATAATAAAGGATTTTTAAACTGCAATAACTACAAGGATTGCATATAAGAAAGGATTTTAAATCGCTATAACTACAAGGATTCGTTAATCGATACGGATTTTAAATCGCTATAGCTTATGAAGGGATTTTAGTTTAGAGCGTAAAATCATTCTTTTCTTCTCAAAAATATTTGCTGATTGAATCGCTTTCTTCGGAACGTGTTTATTTTTCAAGGAAAGTTTCAATTTTATCGAATTTGTTCATGGCGAGAAATTAGCGAAGAAATCCTTTTTTATATACAATCCTTGTAGTTATTGGTTTAGTTGCGTTTATGTCCGGTATGTAATTTGTCTTCTAAATGCTGGCTATAACGGGACATGCTAAAGCAGAACATCCAGTAAATTACTGCGACAAAGACATAGCCTTCTATCGCGTAACCTAACCAGTGAGGATCGGCGAAAGCCGCTTGCACAACGGCTAATAAATCAAATAGCCCGATGATGAGTACCAGTGTGGTGTCTTTAAAAAGTCCGATAAAGTTATTGACGATACCCGGAATCACCAGCTTCAATGCTTGGGGCAAAATGATTAATAGGGTGCTTTTCCAGTAGCCAAATCCCAGGGCTTCGGCCGCTTCATATTGGCCTTTTGGAATGGCTTGCAAGCCTCCGCGCACTACTTCTGCCATATACGCGGATGAAAATAAAACAATGCCGATCAGTACTCGTAGCAGTTTGTCGAAATTAACGCCTTCGGGTAGGAAGAGCGGTAACATGACTGAGGCCATAAATAGCACTGTGATGAGCGGTACACCGCGCACAAATTCAATAAAAACAATGCACAATGATTTCACAATGGGCATATTATCGGCCCGTCGCCCTAGTGCTAATAATATGCCGATGGGTAAGGATAAAACAATGCCAATTGTTGCCAAAATCAGGGTGAGCATTAAGCCGCCCCATTTGTCGGTTTCTACGATTTCCAGTCCAAGCGCGCCGCCATGGAATAGGTAAAAGGCGATGATGGGATAGCCCACTAGCGTAAAAATGATTAGCCAGCCTTTTTTGGGAAAGTTTTCAATCAATAGTGCAATGATGAGGACTGCAAACAGCACAAAGGCGAGATTGACGCGCCAATAGGCGTCGGCTGGATAAAAGCCGTACATGAATTGGCTGAAACGGACATTAATAAATACCCAACAGGCGCCGCCGCTGGTGCAAGCGTCACGGTTTTGTCCGATCCAGTCGGCATTGATAAAGGCCCACTGCACGATGGGCGGTATGATGAGATAGATCAGATAGAGACTTAAAAATGTCAGTATCGTATTGAAAAATGAGGAAAAAATGTTTTTTCGTAGCCAGCCTAATATGCCTACCGATGTGATAGGCGGTGGCAAGTCTGGGTGTGGTTTATAAGCGATCATTATCTACCTTTTTACGTTTTTTCCCCAGGTTGCAGCCTTATCCTTATACACAAGTCTTTTGGATACCGGGTGCATTCCTGATAAGTACAACGGATACGCGTTCCGAAACGGATATTTTTAATGGAGCCCCAATGTGGGGCCTAATCTTTAAAATTCATAAAAATCAAGTATTTAAAAACTTATGTATAAGAACAAGAGGTTGCACCTAGGGCTATTCACTCAATTCGTTTATCCACGCAATTCGTTGTACTACCACGCAATTAGAGAAACTCAATTCGTTTATCCGCGTAATTCGTTGTACTACCGCGCAATTCGTTGTACTACCGCGCAATTCGTTGTACTACCGCGCAATTAGAGGTACTAAATTCGTTTATCCACGCAATTCGTTGTACTACCGCGTAATTAGTTGTACTACCGCGCAATTAGAGATACTCAATTCGTTTATCCACGTAATTCGTTGTACTACCGCGCAATTAGTTGTACTACCGCGCAATTAGAGGTACTCAATTCGTTTATCCACGTAATTCGTTGTACTACCGCGCAATTAGTTGTACTACCGCGCAATTAGAGGTACTCAATTCGTTTATCCACGTAATTCGTTGTACTACCGCGCAATTAGTTGTACTACCGCGCAATTAGAGGTACTCAATTCGTTTATCCACGCAATTCGTTGTACTACCGCGCAATTCGTTGTACTACCGCGCAATTAGTTGTACTCAGTTGCTTGTGTAGTTGTACTCTATGGGAAAGTGCCTGAATAAGGATAAATCACTCACAACTTACCTCTCTACTAACATAACTCGACGATTATACCAATTCATAAACAACGAAATCGTCAAACTAATAATAAGATAAACGGCCATCGTCATCGCAATCACTTCAACCGCTTGCCCCGTCTGATTAAGTGTCGTTCCCGCAAACACGGCCACCAAGTCTGGATAACCGATCGCGGTAGCCAACGACGAATTTTTCGTCAGATTAAGATACTGACTCGTCAACGGTGGAATAATAACACGCATCGCTTGAGGAATAATCACCAATCGCAAAGTTTGAGTTTTATGCAAGCCGAGCGCATAAGCGGCCTCAGTTTGCCCATAGTTAACGGCCTGAATACCAGAGCGCACAATTTCAGCAATAAACGCGGCCGTATAAACCGTTAACGCGATTAATAGGGCCGTGAGTTCAGGGATAACAGTGATACCGCCGCGGAAATTAAAGCCTTTGAGTTCTGGTATCTGCCAAGACAGCGGTACACCAGCCACCCAAAAGGCGAGTAATGGCAACCCAAAAAGCAGGGCAAGAGCAACGTAAAAAACGGCAAAGGTTTTACCCGTCCTATCAAGACGACGCGTTGCCCAGCGTTTTAAAACGACTACCAACACGATAGCGACTAATAAAGCCATCCAGACGAGCGAAAAACCTGGCTCAAACACCGGCTCAGGCAAATACAAGCCACGAATATTAAGGTAAGCCACATCGCCGACTTCCCAACTTTGGTGTGGGTGTGGCAAAGCCCGTAGTACGGCAAAGTACCAGAAAAAAATTTGCAACAATAACGGTATGTTACGAAAAGTCTCAATATAAGCGGCGGCGAGTTTAGCAACCAACCAGTTATGAGAAAGCCGCGCAATACCGATAATAAACCCGAGAAGGGTGGCAAAGACAATGCCCAAGGTTGACACTAAAAGGGTATTGAGTAATCCCACGACAAAAGTGCTGCCGTATGTGGACATTTCGTTATACTCAATCAGCGTTTGGATAATACCAAAGCCGGCCTCGTTGAATAAGAAATCAAAGCCAGTGCTAATACCTCGCTTTTCGAGATTCTGCAATGTATTGCCGACAATGTAAACAAAGAAAGCAATTACTGCTGTTAACACAATCGCCTGAAATACCAGCGCACGAATGCGAGGATCATTCCAGAAGGGTGGCTTAGTTGGAACGAGTTTCTCTTGCGGATCAATCGCCATGCGTGTTTCCTTATATATATAGATTTTCAGATAAAGATTTTGGCAGGAGTTCAAGATTTATCTTGGACAGGAGTCCAAGATTTATCTTGGACGTCAATGGTTTTTAGATAAATATTTTCAGAGTTGAAACCTTCAAGTCTTTGGATGTGTTCAAATTAAAGCATGGCCCTCTCTCGCGCTAGATTAATCCATTGTGCGACTCAGTGACTAAAAGAATACCCAGAATCCCTGGGGCGATCAGAAGGCTATATTAATGTCGCCCTCCTGGGGCGATCAGAAGGCTATATTAATGTCGCCCCGTTGGGGCTTTTAAGGGCGGTGCCCTTAATCTCAATCAGAAGTTTTTATAAATCCTTGATTTCATAATAATTAATTCAACCCTTAATCCGCATTACTAATTGTAGTAGGACTCAGTGACTAAAAGAATACCCAGACTCAATCCGCTTATTCCCCAAATCCGTTCTGATTCTAACGGATGAAAGTTGATACCTTATCAAAGTGCCAACCCCGTAGGGGTTGAATATGAATAGCCACAGGTGCAACCTGTGGAAAATGTGCCCCCAACGCGCCAACCCCGTAGGGGTTGAATGTTAATAAGTCTGGTATTGATATAATCAATAAAATTCAACAAGTTATACATTTCAACAGTTACAATCAGAATCCGTTGTACTAATTGTTATTTGGGCGGTTTCGTTTGAGGGCCATAAAATACTTTGAATGTGTTCAAATTAAAGCATGGCCCCCTATCGCGCTAGATTAATCCATTGTACGACTCAGTGGCTAAAAAAATACCCAGACTCAATCCGCTTATTCCCCAAATCCTAAGTACTAATTGAAAGGTGTCAATTGATATATATCAAGGATTTACTTTTTTAGCATTCCATAATGTTCGCTCTCGTCGAGGCGATCAATTTCTCTCTTCTCGGGGGCGATGCAAAAGTTTTTCGCGAAAAACGCCTTCCGAAAGGAATGTGTAAAAATGTCCCTTTTTCATAAAATTGGGGATATAATTGAATTTAATGGTAGAGCGGAGAACTTTGGTGATTTTTTAAGACGTGTTAGCCCTTTAGATAAAGGGAAACGCTCCAAGTCAAAGAAATCAGAGTTTTTTGAAAAATAGTATAGGTCAGTAATCTAAATATTTCCGCCTGCACTAGTACCTTGTCAGCTTTCTTCTTTCTTAAAGGGTAATTTTCTTTCGCGGTGGTGAGTTTAGTTTAACTTCGTTGAAATTCACCCAAGCTAAAGAACTAGATGCGAATGTGGTTTTTGGGGATGAGGGATTGGAATAGGATTTAACGGATTAAAGGAGGCCGACAGTATTATTTACAATGTTCGATAAACAACTAACTGGAGCGATATTTATGTTCAAACAAGAAAATAGTCTTTCAATTCCGCTCAATCCCAAAATGAGCCAAATCATTGTCAATATCGCTTATCATGAAGGTCAAAGTGTTATTGAATGGGTCGAAAAGATATTGCAAGAAGCGATATATCAATACGCATTGCCCAAAGATAAGCCGTTGACTGAACAACTGAGTGCCTTAGAGCGTCTCAAACAACATCGAACTCAGATATTAGCCGAACGAAACAATCAACCGCTTAATATCGACATAACAACCCTACTTCAAGACATACGAGAAGAAAGAGATGCCGACTTCGTTGCCAACTTTAACACGACCACCTATTGTCATTGATGCAAACCTAGCCGTTTGGATCGTTTTACCGGTTGCAGCGGCTATGGAAAATTCTGTTGACCGATTAGCGCAATGGCATAAGCAGAAAAGACGGATTGTTGCCCCTGACTTATGGATAGCGGAATCAACCTCTGTCATCCGTCGCCTAGTTTATTTCAAAACGATTTCTTTAGAAGCTGGAGAAAGGGCCATTGAAGACTTATTTTCATTAGGTATAGAAACCATTCCGCTTGATTTGTAAATATGTCAAAAAGCATTTGGGTGGGCAACCAAATTACAGCAATCAAAAATTTACGATAGCCTTTATGTCGCTCTCGCTGAATTGATGAATGCTGAACTTTGGACCGCCGATAAACGATTGTATAATGGCGCAAAACAAGTGGGCATAGAATGGGTACACTGGATTGGTGAAAAAGATGAACCTGACGACAGCTAAGTAATTGTCCATAAATAACTTGTTATTTGGGCCGTCTCGTTTGAGGGCCATAAAATACTTTGGAAGTGTTCAAATTAAAGCATGGCCCTCTCTCGCGCTAGATTAATTCATTGTACGACTCAGTGACTAAAAAAATACCCAGAATCCCTGGGGCGGTGCCCTAGGCTGTATTAATGTCGCCCTCCTGGGGCGGTGCCCCAGGCTATATTAATGTCGCCCCGTTGGGGCTTTTAAGGGCGGTGCCCTTAATCTCAATCAGAAGTTTTTATAAATCCTTGATTTCATAATAATTAATTCAACCCTTAATTCGCATTATATGCTATTTAACATATGATTCTGAGGCTGTGCGAATTAGCCGAATCAATCGAATAATTGTTCTACTTTTATCGTTGATGTTTGGGAAGTTATACTCACAGGGAATCTGAACTTCTCCCTTTCCATCTTGCCATGGATACTCGCTATTGTCTTTTCTAATATCATTCTCATCGCATGCGGGTGCCAGCACCTCAATTTCACGAGCAATACGCCGTATTTCTGAAATTTCCCAACGTGAGATTTCGTTATCATCATTTATAATCGTATAGAACTGACGCGCAATAATAGGTAGGTTGCGTGCGACATAAGCATGAGTTTTTCTGACATTTTCATGCCCATTAGCCATAGTCAGATAGGCTTTACAAACTTTCTCAGAGGCCATTTGGAGAAAGTGAAGCCGGTGACATTTTTCTGCATTACCACTAACGAGAATTTCTCGCGCTTCAAGATCCGATAGTGCCTGTTTCGCGTAACCTCTTGCCCAGTCTTCATCTGTTGCTGGCATTGTCATTTTTCTCGGCCATAAACTCTTTGCCAATCGTCCAAGCATGAGTCCCAAAATTAATTTTTCCGTCACGGAGGTGCTGGTACTCCCTTGGCGATATTTCAACAATCATTGATGGATATTCAATCCCGTGTGCGGGTTCTGCAGTAAAGGCAATGGGTTCGATGCCTCGTTCAATCGTCCCTTTCACGACTTCTAACAGCTTGATTGGCACATCGGGATTCTTTTCATGGATTGGCTCCAAAAGAAAAACGCGCTGAAGGTTTGGCTCAACGTCAAAATGGGCTTTTGCTAGATTTTCAGCAGTTTCACGTTTACTTTTTCTCATAGTCAATTTTTCATATTTGGGTTTTGCCGACCTTAACAAATGTTTTTTTGTGTTGGCAGCAACGTAAAGTTAGGCAATTTTATAGCAAGCGTAGAATGGCTAGAACGGGGCGTAACCCATCAAAAAACGACACATTGTCAAAATTCAATTTTCAATTATATTAATAGCCATAAGGTTGACCAAAAAAGCGTCAATGGGTAGAACAAAAGCATACCATCATAATGAGAGATATAGTCAAGCTTTTTGCCAAGGGCGATGCCTCAATGCCATTAAGTTAAGCTTTTGGGTGAGGGCAACCATAAAGGATTGCCCCTACATTACATAACGGTTTGTAGGGCAACCACAAGGGATTGCCCCTACACTTAATGGCATTGGGGCGATGCCTAGGCTATATTAATGTCGCCCTCCTGGGGCGATCAGAAGGCTATATTAATGTCGCCCTCCTGGGGCGGTGCCCCAGGCTGTATTAATGTCGCCCCGTTGGGGCTTTTAAGGGCGGTGCCCTTAATCTCAATCAGAAGTTTTTATAAATCCTTGATTTCATAATAATTAATTCAACCCTTAATCCGCATTACTAATTGTAGTAGGACTCAGTGGCTAAAAAAATACCCAGAATCCCTGGGGCGATGCCCCAGGCTGTATTAATGTCGCCCCGTTGGGGCTTTTCGCCTGGGGCGTTGCCCCAGGCTGTATTAATGTCGCCCCGTTGGGGCTTTTAAGGGCGGTGCCCTTAATCTCAATCAGAAGTTTTTATAAATCCTTGATTTCATAATAATTAATTCAACCCTTAATCCGCATTACTAATTGTAGTAGGACT
>Ga0190343_1000071_pt1 | contig 46518 bp, 30 predicted proteins | sample 48721312_MG_FD_161664 | JGI IMG/M metagenome (GOLD analysis project Ga0190343, IMG submission 161664) | Hydrothermal vent microbial mat bacterial communities from Southern Trench, Guaymas Basin, Mexico - 4872-13-1-2_MG | ecosystem: Environmental > Aquatic > Marine > Hydrothermal vents >... | reverse complement strand
CTTGGCACAGTTAAACACTTTTACCGACATCAACCTGTCGAAGCCTTCTGCGATGATATGGATGCTGCCGATAGCTTCAAAAATCCTTCGGTGCTTTTTAGTACCATCAGGCAATTAGATAAGGAAGGTTATCGTGATGTGATTGTTGTGACAAAGGTGCCTTTTACTCGTCGCATACGCATGACGACAGATGAGAATACCGCTTATACCAATCCAAAAATTATTCAAGAATTGTCTGACGAAATGCCGAAACTCAGGATTTATCCGTTGTTCACTCAAAAATCCTCTGGTGTGCGTCTACCGCCAAAACAGCCCAAACAACCGATGTTTATCCCTTATGATCCAAATTATCAGTGGCAAATCCTCCATGAATCTGATAATACGTTATTTCGTGCCGCCTCGGTATTGACGAATAGAATTGTTGGAAAAGAGGATGACAGAATGCATAGTGGTATCACCGATTACCTGTTTCGGTGGTATCCGGAAACGGCACCTATTCAAAGTCAGGCGATGGCAGCACTGACTAGCACTGGTAAAGATCAAGCCTGTCTGCACGAAATCCTCAGATTTCTACATGCCAATGCTTTTGAACAAGTTATTGGGAATAAGAAGAATGCACTAGACGCCAAGCTAGATGCGCTTGAAAGCATTATTGGCGACGGAGACGAGAATATTGGACATCAAGCCAATTCGTTAAAGTTCCCTAAACCCAAAACCGGTAGTAACAAGGGGCCTAATGATAAAACCCATTACTTCTCAATTAACATGATTGCCTTACTGAAACATTTGGAAAATCAGTCGGAGCAGCATCGTAAGAAAAGGGTTTCTGTCAATAACGACAAGGATTGATCTTTACAAGGATTGTATATAATAAAGGATTTTTAAATAAGGATTTCTGAATAAGGGTTGACGATTATCAGTAACGACATCAAGTTTGGCTGGAGTCCAAACTTTAGTTTGGCAGAGTCGTGATGCGCGGGCCCCGTTATTCACCTATATTTTGGCCGGTTTTTGGCGTCTTTTGGGGGCCATAAAATACTTTGGAAGCGTTCAAATTAAGTTATGGCCCCCTGTCGGGCTGGATAAAACACCGGCACGAGATAATCCGTTATTATAACGAATCCTTGTAGTTGCTGGTGATTTGATTGAGACGGATTGACTGCCTGAGTCAATCCGTTATTAGATAGACTTATTTAGGCGCTAAAGCGCCTACTACAAACGGGGTAATTTGCTTACGAGAAACTTGTCCCCAATTTAGGCGCTAAAGCGCCTACTACAAACATATCTCTTATTGAGGAGAAGAAAAACATGCTGAAATTCCCTTATGGCCTCAGTGATTTTTATCTACTGAGGCACGAAAACTATTTTTATGTGGATCGCAGTTCACATATTTCCTTAATTGAGGAAGCCGGTTTACAACTGCTCTTCCTACGCCCCCGACGATTTGGTAAAAGTCTGCTGTTGTCAATGCTGGAAAATTACTATGATGTGGCAAAAGCCGACGAGTTTGACAGCTTGTTTGGGGATTTGGCAATTGGGCAAAATCCCACGCCGAAGCATAATCAGTACTTTGTGATGACTTGGGACTTTTCAAATGTCAGTCCTGAAGGTTCCGCGCCAGAGATTCGGCAAGCGTTACATCGCTATATCAATAAACGCATTCAAGAATTTGCACTGTACTATCAATCTTGGCTATCCTTCGAAATTGAAATAGAGCCAGTAGATGCACAAATCTCTTTTCAATCGCTCCTGTCCGCAGTGCGATTATCACAGCATCGCCTTTATTTGTTAATTGACGAATACGATAACTTTGCAAACGAAGTTCTGATGGGACGTGGCGAAATCAGTCACAACCGCTATAAAGCATTGCTGTCGGCGGAAGGTTCACTGAAAGCCCTTTTTAAAACCGTCAAATCGGGCAGTAGTGGGCGAGGTTTAGAGCGGGTTTTTATTACTGGTGTTTCTCCCGTGCTGATGACTGATATTACCAGTGCTTACAATGTGGCAGAAAACATTTATTTGCAACCCGAATTTAATGATTTATGTGGCTTTCGAGAATCCGAACTACAACCGATTTTGACTCAAATCGTCGAAGACTGTGAATTTCCCCGACAAAAGGCACAAGAAGCCTTAACTGTGATGCAAGTGTTTTATGATGGTTATTGTTTTAGTGACATGAGTGCTCAAACTATCTATAACCCAACCTTGGCACTTTATTTTCTGAAACATTTTCAGCAATATTGCCAATTTCCGCACCAGATGTTGGATGATAACTTGAGCATGGATAGGGGCAAACTCGCTTATATCTCTGGCTTATCAAATGGGATACCTATTATCTTTAAGGGGCTGAATGAGACACCGCCTTTGAGTCTTAAACAATTGGCAAATCGGTTTGGGGTGGATGACATGTTGAATCCAACTAAAGACGCCACCTTTATTGTTTCTCTGCTTTATTACTTAGGCATTTTGACTTTTAATGGCAAAACCTTTATTGGCAAATGGCGTTTCAAAATTCCCAATTTAGTGGTGCGAAAGCTTTATGTGGAACGCCTCTTTGAGACGTTTTTACCCATTGAGACGGAACGCTCGGTGGCTCACCAGATCGCCGAGGATTTTTATCAAACCGGTGATTTGCAGCCCGTTTGTGATTTTCTGGAACAGCGTTTTAAGGTGTTTGATAATCGTGATTATGGCTCGGCGGATGAATTGACGATCAAAACGGCCTTTTTAATGGTATTATTTGACGATGTGTTTTATATTATGGATTCAGAAATGCCACTAGAGCGACGATATGCCGATTTAACGATGATTATTCGTCCAGAGCAGCGCCAGTATTCGCTTCTTGACTTTATGTTGGAATTCAAATTTGTCAAATTAGCCGCGGTGGATTTTAACGGCGAGGAGCTGAGAAAACTCAGCATTGAAGAACTCAAAGCGTTAGTCCCTGTCAAACAACAATTTGCCCAAGCTGAAAAACAACTGCTTGATTATCAAACGCGCTTGAAGTCAAAATATGGTAAGTCGTTGCGGTTGCAACTTATTAGTGTGGTGGCTGTGGGTTTTGAACGGTTGGTGTGGCAACGGGTGTTAGTGCCAAATACAAAATCAATCGTCTAAACTAAAGTTTGGCTGGAATCCAAACGTAAAGAAGGCCGAATAGTGAAACTTTTGGGGGCCATAAAATACTTTGGAAGCGTTCAAATTAAGTTATGGCCCCCTGTCGGGCTGGATAAAACACCGGCACGAGATAATCCTTTATTATAACGAATCCTTGTAGTTGCTTTTAAGGATAAAACCCAAACACCGGCACGATCTAATCCGTTAGTTATTATAACGAATCCTTGTAGTTGCTGTTACCAAACACCGGCACGAGATAATCCGTTATTATAACCAATCCTTGTAGTTTAGTGTGGTGGCTGTGGGCTTTGAACGGTTGGTGTGGCAACGGGTGTCTGTGCAAAAGTGCCGGGCAGATTGATTAGGGATATCTGTGTCTTCAATTTGGTCATTTTGGCAGGTTTTTTGGCGTCTTTTGGGGGCCATAAAATACTTTGGAAGCGTTCAAATTAAGTTATGGCCCCCTGTCGGGCTGGATAAAACACCGGCACGAGATAATCCTTTATTATAACGAATTCTTGTAGTTTAGTGTGGTGGCTGTGGGTTTTGAACGGCTGGTGTGGCAACGGGTGTCTGTACAAAAATAAAGTGCCGGGCTTATGGTTATTGGGGATGCCAGTTTATGGAAACCCAACATGAGGATTATTTGAAACTCAACTTGACAGGTTTTTAAAACCTGTCAGGTTTGGCGATAGCCGTTTTAATTTAATTCAGGAACGGCTAAATAATATGGCTCTTTATAAAACAAAAACTTATTTTAGATATCCACTTAATAGGATTCTAGGTGGGCTTTACCAGATTGTGTTTTGCCTCTCGCTGCCTAGGTTTGGGACTTTTTATCCGGGTTTTCAAAACCCTTGTATTTGTATAAGTACCGAAGCACAAATTTTCAGGTATTTTGTAGGGGCCGGCAATGCTTTGCCCACCACTATACATCAATGCCATTAAGTTAAGGAACTCTTTGATTTTGCTATATTTTTTTGTTAAAACGCCCGGTCGTGCCTTATGTTTATATAGGGGTGGGGTCGTAAGTCATTGTTTTTATTGAAAGTAAAAAATCGGGTACCCCACCCTAACACACACAAAAAATGATTAAAAATCAATAGGTTATATCTTAACTTAATGGCATTGACCACTATACATGGGGGGGGGCCGGCAACAAAAAAAATGTTGGAAGGGTACCCAAAATTTATAGACTAAGCGCGCTAACAAATTTAACTTTTACTAATGAGGCAGGTGGGCAAGAACGCAAGCCCACCTTAAGATTGAAAAATCCCTTAATAAGCAAATCTTTTATTATATCTCCTTGTAGTTATGGCATGATACTCAGATAAATTTGGCTTCTATAAAATTGTCTGAATCAGAATTAACCTTAATTAGAAAATTGGCAGAATAAACCAAAAGACGCTGAAAAAACCTTCTGCCAATTCTGAGTCAGACAACCAATTTGAGCAATAGAACATTGCCAACTTTCAAGTTACATCAACTCCTTATCAGGTTCAATTCCTTTTTTCTCCAAAAGCAACAGCAAGTCATTGATTCTTTTCTGGGCTTGTTCTTGTTCTTTCGCTGCCTGTTCTTTGAGTTTCGCAACCTGCTGTTCCTGTTCTTTCGCTGCCTGTTCCTTTTCTTTCGCAACCTGTTCCTTTTCTTTCAGAGCCTGTTCCTTTTCTTTCGCAGCCTGTTCCTTTTCTTTCAGCGCCTGTTCCTTTTCTTTCAGCGCCTGTTCTTTTTCTGCCTGTGCTTCTTCAAGGGCACTGAAATAGGTGTTCTCTTTTAGAACGGCATCCATGCGGCTCTGATAGAGAAGATAATCTTTTTCGTTTTCAGAAAACCGGTGCAGCACTTTCATCACCTGCCTCATCTCTTTGGTTGAAAGGGATTCTGGTGGGTTATCCATATCCACGTCCTTACCTTCCTTGAACAGATAAATCCACCGTTCTTTTTCAGTCTTTATCGTTCCGTTAGACTGCCATTTAGGTAATTGTAGCAGATGGATAGCGAGATGATCAGTTAGAACCAATTGGTGTTTTGGGTTATAAACCGAAAAAGGGATATGACATTCTTCCACATGACTGAAAAGGTTTCCGTTCAGTATCCAGATTGAAATAACCGGCCTCAATTTTTGGTAATTATCGCCTTCCTGTATTTGCGAATGGTAAATGCTGCTCCAAGTGTACAGAATTCTGGCCGACAGCGCGGCATGGATAGCCAGCTGTATTTCGATTTGATAATTTTGGCCTTTTTCATCAACGGCTTTCACATCCACAATCGTTAGTTTGTCGCCGGTGAATTCCCGTTCATTATAAGGATTCTTGATTGTGACGTCTCGAATCAGCGAGCCTTTTGCCGGCTCTAAGATGGCGTTGAGAAAATGAATCAGCAGATTTTTGTTTTTCTCGGTGCCGAGAATGGCTTTGAAGACGCAATCTATTGTTGGGTTGATTTTATGTTTCATTAGGTGTTTCACTTGATTATAGAGACTCAGAGAAATTTGCCCCTTGGAAAAGGCTCTGAGTCAGAATTTCCTTCAGCGAACTACAAGGATTATATGCTTATGAAAGGAGTTACCGCCATGAACAACAAAGATGACAAAGTGATAACAACTTCGATGAGATCATTTAGACGGATTGATTCGGCGTCGATATTAACCATTTTGGTCGTGATTGGAAAATCCCGTCATAAGCGCCTTTATTATCCTTGTAGTTAGTTATGGCATGATACTCAGATAAATTTGGCTTCTATAAAATTGTCTGAATCAGAATTAACCTTAATTATCAAATTGACAGAATCAACCAGAATACGGTGAAAATCCATTCGGCCAATTCTGAGTCAGACAACTAATAGCAATAGAACATTATAATTACATCAACTCCTTATCAGGTTCAATTCCTTTTTTCTCCAAAAGCAACAGCAAGTCATTGATTCTTTTCTGGGCTTGTTCTTGTTCTTTCGCTGCCTGTTCTTTGAGTTTCGCAACCTGCTGTTCCTGTTCTTTCGCTGCCTGTTCCTTTTCTTTCGCAACCTGTTCCTTTTCTTTCAGAGCCTGTTCCTTTTCTTTCGCAGCCTGTTCCTTTTCTTTCAGCGCCTGTTCCTTTTCTTTCAGCGCCTGTTCTTTTTCTGCCTGTGCTTCTTCAAGGGCACTGAAATAGGTGTTCTCTTTTAGAACGGCATCCATGCGGCTCTGATAGAGAAGATAATCTTTTTCGTTTTCAGAAAACCGGTGCAGCACTTTCATCACCTGCCTCATCTCTTTGGTTGAAAGGGATTCTGGTGGGTTATCCATATCCACGTCCTTACCTTCCTTGAACAGATAAATCCACCGTTCTTTTTCAGTCTTTATCGTTCCGTTAGACTGCCATTTAGGTAATTGTAGCAGATGGATAGCGAGATGAACGCGGATAAACGAATTGAGTACTACAACTAATTACGCGGATAATCGAATTAATTAAGTACAACGAATTACGCGGATAATCGAATTAGTACAACGAATTACGCGGATAATCAAATTAAGTACAACGAAACGCAGTAGTGGCGGAACGTCAATTACGCGGATTAACGAATTGAGTACAACGAATTACGCGGATTAACGAATTGAGTACAACGAATTACGCGGATTAACGAATTAAGTACAACGAAACTTCGTTCTGGAACGCCTATATTGCTCCTAAACGAATTAAATTCCACCGATTGATAATCCTCCTATCAAAAAGCGAACAAAGCATTTATCGAACAATTCAGGTATAATAGGTCGTTTTAATTATTTATTCGTTTATCCACGCTTGTGTTGTACTCAAGTACTCAAGTACTCAACAGAAAATTTGACTTTTATCAATCCTTATCGATAATATAATCGTCATCGTTATTAACAAAGTACCCGGAAAATGGGAATGCGCCCATTACAGCAACCCCCGACTGGCCGCTTAATGGGAATTAATAAGGATTCTTTTAAAGAAAAACAACCCTTATACACTTGGGGCTTATGATTTTTGACAATATCTATGTGTCATTGTTAATGAATGGTTTAGTATATTTGAGTGAACCCTCTTCACCGGACAGCAAGTTATTTATTTAATACCAAGCTGGGATTCTTAACCTTTGCTTTTTCCAGCCAACGGTGTGCATTACCATTCATCATCATCACATAAAATTCAGTGATAATGGGCGTACTCCACCGTTCCAGCAACCCCGTGTTAAGTTGATAAGTAAAATCCATCAGCTCGGCCATTTCCAGCGTATGCAGTTTGTTGCGTTCAATGTAATCATACTCACGCTTGAACTTCGTCCAAAACTCAAATAACCAAGCCCGTTCGTGCCCGACAACTAAAAACTGTTCAAGTCGGAATAGACTTGATTTTCTTGGTATACTTAGCGTCAATGCCACACAGTTTGCGGAATTAGAAACAAATAATCCCCCGCCTTTGGTAAAGCCGTCGTCTAATAGCTGAAGTGCCCTAAAGGGCACTGAAGACTCAATGCCATATCGTGTGCTTATGAAAAAATCATGAATTTACCAGTCCCCTTTAGGGGACTTTAGCTTTGGCTCTTTCTCGTTTATTTCTTAACTTAATGGCATTGATACTTAGCGTGGGCACAGCTTGCTTTTGTCATTTCTCCCATAACCGAAATCTGTGGCCGTTGCAAGATTTCTCCCGCAGGTCGAAATGACAGTTTAGTTTAGTTTGTGGCCTAGTTAAGTCTATGTGCCTACAAAAATAGTTAAAATTTCAGGGCATTTCAACTCATCTGCATTGGTTTCTAGGGACTACCAAATATGTCAACATTGCTTAACGATAATGGCCTCCAGTTTTTCGGCAATCCCAGCCTAATAAATCCAGTCTGGCAAGGCCCGTTAAATTCTATTGCTTTTGATGAAAACGGTATTAAAGCAAAATTGCTGAATTTAGAACAACCTTGTTATGTTGTCAGAAAACAAGGCCGTATTGGCATTACTAACGAAGGCGATTTGAGTGATGCTAATAAAAATACGCTTGCGGAAATAGAAACCCTGACGGCAGTGCCACCGCTGCTGCCACAACAGTTGGGTGATCGCAATTTCCTAGATTGTTACGGGGTAACATACGCTTATGCCGGCGGTGCCATGGCGAATGGTATCGCTTCGGAAGATTTGGTGATTGCGTTGGGCAAAGCAAAAATGTTGGGTTCTTTTGGTGCTGGCGGCTTAATGCCTTCCCGCATTGAAGAGGCGATTCAACGTATTCAAGCGGCACTGCCTGAGGGGCCTTATGCCTTTAATTTTCTTCACAGTCCCAAGGAACCGGCCATTGAGCGGAGTACGGTTGATCTTTATCTCAAATATGGCGTGAAAACTATAGAGGCGGCTGCCTTTATGAATCTCACACCAAATATTGTTTATTATCGTGCTGCTGGACTCAGTCTCAATTCAGCCAATCAAATTGTTATTAAAAACCAAGTGATTGGCAAAATTTCTCGACGCGAATTGGCAACGCGATTTATGCAACCCGCCCCGACAAAAATTCTCCGGCAACTGGTTGCACAAGGACTTATCACTGAGTTGCAAGCCACTCTGGCTGAAAAAGTGCCGGTGGCAGATGACATTACCGTCGAAGCCGATTCTGGCGGACATACCGATAATCGGCCGCTAGTTTGCCTATTGCCATCCATTATCGCGCTGAGGGATGAAATTCAACAACAACAGGGTTATAAAAACTCCATCAGAGTTGGCGCCGCGGGTGGCATTGCAACGCCACAGTCCGCGTTAGCGGCATTTATGATGGGTGCTGCTTATATAGTGACAGGTTCTATTAACCAATCTTGTCTTGAAGCCGGCACTTCAGCCCAGACAAAAAACTTGTTAGCCCAAATCGGGATGGCTGATGTGATGATGGCACCGGCGGGTGATATGTTTGAAAGGGGCGTAAAAGTCCAAGTCCTTAAACGGGGTACTTTGTTTGGGGTACGAGCGCAGAAACTGTTTGAGTTGTACAAGACTTATGATGCCATTTCCGACATTCCGCTTGAGGAACAAGAAAAGTTAGAGAAACAAATCTTTAGAAAACCCCTTGATACCGTCTGGCAGGAAACGGTGGCCTATTTTTCTGGGCGCGATCCTGAACAAATCAACAAAGCCGCTGACGATCCCAAACGTAAAATGACCTTGATTTTTCGCTGGTATTTAGGGCAATCCTCCCGCTGGGCTATCGCCGGGGAGAAAGGCCGTGAGATGGATTATCAAATTTGGTGCGGCCCGGCGATGGGTGCTTTTAATGATTGGGTAAAAGGATCGATCTTGGCAGAACCGAATAACCGTCGTGTCGCTGACGTTGCCCACCTTATGATGACGGGCGCGGCTTTTTTATATCGGTTGCATAATTTGAAACTACAGGGGTTATCAATGTCGGCTTCGTTAAGTCGCTATGAAGCTTCGTAGTTTGATCTTCTACAAGGATTGAATATAAGCAGGGATTTCTCCATCCTTGGTTATACCCAATCCTTATAGGTTGTGAGGCCGTACTTTGATTTGAATATTAAAAACGGTTTTATGGCCCCCAAACCAGCGCCCAATAGCCATAAAAAAAAAAGGCTGAAGTTTATACCCAATCCTTGTAGGTTGTAAGGCCGTACTTTGATTTATTAAAAACGGTTTTATGGCCCCCAAACCAGTCGCCAATAGCCATAAATAATGGTGAATGTTGTGAGGCCGTACTTTGATTTGAATATTAAAAACGGTTTTATGGCCCCCAAACCAGCGCCCAATAGCCATAAAAAAAAAGGCTTAATTCTGTAGGTTGTAAGGCCGTACTTTACCTAACGAGTTGTTTATCGATGAATTTTGATAGCGAGGCCTTGGCAAAAGCCAAGGCTTTTGCTTAATAACATTGATGCAAAGGTGTGTTGACTTGTTATAATAAATCAATCCTAAAAATACCACGCCAATTCCAGTTGTATAAAATCCTCTTTACGGAAACCATAAGCAAAGTCATCGGCCGGTATATCAGAATAAATGTAGGCTTCCAAACTCAGTTTCCAATTCTCTCCGAGACGGCGGCTGGCTTCAACGAGAAAGAAACGGGCACTGCTATCAAGATCAAAAATAGTCCCCGCTAACAATTCAGTGCTTTGGACATCGTTAAAGGTTAAACGTGCCCCCAGCATGAAATCATTTTCAAAGAGAGTCGTGGCATTGTCATGGCGATCATCAAACAGATATTCTGCCACCACGCCGACATCGGCGTCCGTTTCAAAAATGCCCACAAAGGTATATTCCAAACCGCCCGTCAAGGCTGTAAAACGGCCCGCCGGCTCTTTGCGAGAAATCATTTCCAGTTTCCACAAGATATCCTCTTTGGTTAACTGCAAATCAAGGCCAGTTTGGTCGATTTGTTCATAGTAAGGTACTAAGACGAATCGGCCTTCTCCATCGGTACCGGGGAGCAAATGTGGTTCGCGGCTCGTGCCCGAAAAGTGGGACAAACCAATATCCCAATCACCAAGCGTATGCTCCCAGCGCACGGCCCAATCGACATGTTTCTGTTTCGCGCCAGATTCATAGCGCGTCTGATCCGTGTCTATGGGAATGCCACCGCCAAGCAAGCGGCCTTCGCGCCCCGGAAAAGTCCTCTCCCGAAAACCCGGCAATATGAAAAAATCCACCGTTCCCCAATCACGAATCAGGGCAAAATTAATCATGGGCTGGCCCAACTTTTCCTCAGTATCGGGATGATCCACCAAGTCTGTCTGATTAATGATGTCCACCAAATGCTGAGATTCCGTTTTGCCCCAGAATAGTTTGCGAATACCCACTCGTAGCTCCCAATCTGGTGTCGCTTTCAACCAAGTCAATTCCCGAATATCAAAATGGCTACGCTCCGAATCCTGCTGATCAAAGCGCACAAAGGGCACAAAGGTAAAGGTTTGATAGCCATCGTCCCAGTCGTGACGATATTCTGGCTGCGCCGAAAGGGATAAGTTAAAGTCTTCATATTGATCAGCACCGAGAGGTGATTCAGGAAAATAGCGTAATTCACCCGCGACATAACCTGACCATTCGCCGGCTTGGGCATTCAAAACCAAGCCAAGTATTATCAAAGAATAAATGAAATGTCTCAGTTTAAACAACATAACTATAGTCTCAATGTTAAGAAATAGATATCGTTGAATGTGAATAGCTTTAACTTGATGATCAAGTTTTTAGTCTGACAATGCACAAGGATTGTATATAATAAGGGATTTTATTCGCTAAGCATAACGTCAGTTAACTTGTTATCAATACAGCAATGACAACGGAATAGCTAATTAATGGCGATTTTATTTCATGCTTTAAGCTTCAATTTTATCGAATTCGTTCATTGCGATTCCGGAATGCAAAGAAATCCATCCTTTTTTATAACAATCCTTGGGCGTTTGGGCGCACGAAAAAACTTGATCATCGAGTTTAATGAAATTGTGGGTTTTGTGGTAAAGGTAAAATCAACCCCGAAGGAGGAATAGTATGTCGCTTTAACGCTTCTTGGAGCTAGTGAATATATCATCAATACTTTGATAAATACGTCGTGAAATCTCAACATAATCTGTGGGTTCACGAATAACTGTTCCGTTTTGTTCTCTCAGGGTGGGGCCCTTGTCCTTAGACATAAGTTTTTAAATAATTGATTTTTATGGCTTTTAAAGAGTAGGCCCCACGTTGGGGATCCATTAGAAATATCCGTTTCGGAACGAGTATCCGTTGTACTTATCAGGAATGCACCCGGTATCCAATAGACTTGTGTATAACGATGAGGGGTGGGGCCCCTCGCCACTCCCGACAAGGCTAAAAAGCACTTTTAAAACTGGCACTTATAAAAGGCCTACGTGTCGTCCAATCAAGTCGGGTGTTTTAAGAATAAGTGAAGCTGGCCTTATCAAAGGGCGGCGCTTTCGCGGCCTCAATGCCATATCGTAACGAATAACTGACTTATTTTATTAAAGTAGTACAACGGATACTCTTCATGCCCGGATAAAATTTTTTAAAAAATCATAAGGTAACAAAAATTAGGAATTTCCCCAATCCGTTTCGGAAAGCGTATCCGTTGTACTTGGACAGCTTAACTTAATGGCATTGTTTCGCGGCCTACGTGTCGTCCAATTAAGTCGGGCGTTTTAAGAATAAGCGAAACTGGCCTTATCAAAGGGCTGCGCTTTCGCGGCCTACGTGTCGTCCAATCAAGTCGGGCGTTTTAAGAATAAGCGAAACTGGCCTTGTCAAAGGGCGGCGTTTTCGCGGCCTCAATGCCATATCGTAACGAATAACTGACTTATTTTATTAAAGTAGTACAACGGATACTCTTCATGCCCGGATAAAAATTTTACAAAAATCATAAGGTTACAAAAATTAGGAATTTCCCCAATCCGTTTCGGAAAGCGTATCCGTTGTACTTGGACATAATGGCATTGTTTCGCGGCCGACGTGTCGTCCAATCAAGTCGGGCGTTTTAAGAATAAGCGAAACTGGCCTTATCAAAGGGCGGCGCTTTCGCGGCCTGCGTGTCGTCCAATCAAGTCGGGCGTTTTGATTCGATTAGCCTTGTCAAAGGACACCAAGGCTTTGAGGTTACTGCCATTAAGTTAAGCAACAAAACACTTACAAAAAGTATCAATAATGAAGCGTGACAGACGGCCATAACTTAATTTGAAAACTATTTTATGGGCATAAAAATAGAAAAATAAAAAAACCCGCCAAAAAATAGAAGGTAGGCTGGGCAAACCTGGTTTGCCCACTGACGAGTTGGAATTTTGAAACGACAAAGTGCGTAGGACGCACCCTACGCTTGCTGTTCACTTTTCATAAATACGATAAGTGGAAAACGTCAACATGGCCCCCAATTGACGAGGGTTGCTCCCCAATCCGGTTTTGTCGAAAGCTTATCCAGCCGACACTTCTGGCACCGTTATTGAGAAAATACGATCCATTTCAAACGCCAACATGGCCCCCAATTTTTGAGGTTTGCTACCTTGCCAACGTGTTTGAATGCCTTGCTCAGATTGGCAGTCTTTCACCTTATTACCCATGGTTCGTTCATTTTTAACGGAGTTAACAAAATTGGGTGATGTAAAATCAATGAGTTATCGAAATAGTGAAAGTCCCATTATCTGAAAAAATGGCAACAAAAAATATAATTCATTGTTTTTATAGGAACAAAAATAACAGAACCGTGGGTTATTATGTATAGTTTTGCGTTTTAAAATGTGGGCCATACAATGGGATAAAACCTACACTGGCTAACCTAACCACTCAAGAGAGTGCCCTTGATGTTTATTAACTGACATCACAATCTACTAAAATAAGCCAATCTTCTTTTTCAGCACGATATAAAACGCCAAGTAACCGTAAATCGTGAGAAACCACTCTTACCGGTAACAATACCGATGGCTCTACGTCAAGAGCCGCAGCAATTTCGATGAGACCACTTTTCGGTTGTTCAAAAAAACCGTCAAATAATTTTTTCATCATCTCGTTTTTAGGGGTAAAATGACGGTCAATTAAAAAGATACCATCGGCACCTCCCCGACTTCGCGCTTGTTTGTCATCAAATCCATACGCTGCATTTTTAAGTGCTTTAAGCAGGGATTTTGATTTCCATACCCGATCTTTAATCGCACGTTTTTTTAATCGCATGGTTATACCAACGTTTATCAATCGGCCATCTCGACAAGTGAAAAATTGAGAAAGCCGATAATGGCAAACCGGCTTCAATTTGTTGTCATTTTTATTTGACTTCTGAGAGTTCCATTGGTGTTTCCCCCGGTGAAAAACCTTAACTTGATAAGATCAATCCGATTTGTTCAACAAATCGGTGATATCGGAGCTTAAAAAAAACTTTTGTTGACCGTGTTTTTCAACGCTTGCAAATATCCTTATTAGTCATTCTCACTTTTTCGGCACGACGTCTTTTTCTTAATCGCTTATGATTGTCAATTATCCAATTGGATAAGTATTTTAAAACCGTTTCTAGGGTACTCGTGTACAAAGGACTTATCTGCGTAACGACATAAAATGAATGGCCATGTTCAACATTGGGTTTAAAAAAATACGTGACCAACGAATTTTCCTGGTTTTCCGACATAATGCTCACAAAGAACCCAATACAAATCACAACTGGTGCATTCATTGGGCCGCATATCCAAACGATCCAGAATCTCGGTTTCATCTGCCAATGGATGCAATGTGACTACTTTAAAATCGGTGTGTGGTAGTAAATTACCATACACTTTGAGTTTTTAAGAATAAGCGAAACCGGCCTTATCAAAGGGCGGCGCTTTCGCGGCCTCAATGCCATATCGTAACGAATAACTGACTTATTTTATTAAAGTAGTACAACGGATACTCTTCATGCCCGGATAAAATTTTTACAAAAATAATAAGGTTACAAAAATTAGGAATTTCCCCAATCCGTTTCGGAAAGCGTATCCGTTGTACTTGGACAGCTTAACTTAATGGCATTGTTTCGCGGCCTACGTGTCGGCCAATCAAGTCGGGTGTTTTAAGAATAAGCGAAACCGGCCTTGTCAAAGGACACCAAAGCTTTGAGGTGTCGTCCAATCAAGTCGGGCGTTTTAAGAATAAGCGAAACTGGCCTTATCAAAGGGCTGCGCTTTCGCGGCCTCAATGCCATATCGTGTCGCTGCCCAAGTACAACGGATACGCGTTCCGAAACGGATTTTAGGAATTAATAAATTTGGTAAAATTAGGATTTTTTATGTTTTTTTATCCGTTTATTTCGAGTATCCGTTGTACTACTTTGATCAAATCAGTTAGTTATTCGTTACGATATGGCATTGTTTCGCGGCCTACGTGTCGTCCAATCAAGTCGTGCGTTTTAAGAATAAGCGAAACCGGCCTTATCAAAGGACGGCGCTTTCGCGGCCTACGTGTCGTCCAATCAAGTCGGGCGTTTTAAGAATAAGCGAAACCGGCCTTATCAAAGGGCGGCGCTTTCGCGGCCTCAATGCCATATCGTGTCGCTGCCCAAGTACAACGGATACGCTTTCCGAAACGGATTTTAGGAATTAATAAATTTGGTAAAATTAGGATTTTTTATGTTTTTTTATCCGTTTATTTCGAGTATCCGTTGTACTACTTTGATCAAATCAGTTAGTTATTCGTTACGATATGGCATTGTTTCGCGGCCTACGTGTCGTCCAATCAAGTCGGGCGTTTTAAGAATAAGCGAAACTGGCCTTATCAAAGGGCTGCGCTTTCGCGGCCTCAATGCCATATCGTGTCGCTGCCCAAGTACAACGGATACGCGTTCCGAAACGGATTTTATGAGGGTAAAATTAGGATTTTTTTAGGTTTTTTTATCCGTTTATTTCGAGTATCCGTTGTACTACTTTGATAAAATCAGTTAGTTATTCGTTACGATATGGCATTGTTTCGCGGCCTACGTGTCGTCCAATCAAGTCGGGCGTTTCGATTCGATTAGCCTTGTCAAAGGACACCAAAGCTTTGAGATGTTGTCCAATCAAGTCGGGTGTTTATTAAAGAGGCGATTAGCCTTGTCAAAGGACACCAAGGCTTTGAGGTTACTGCCATTAAGTTAAGCAACAAAACACTTACAAAAAGTATCAATAATGAAGCGCGACAGAGGGCCATAACTTAATTTGAAAACATCCAAAACCTTTTATGGCCCTCAAACAAGTCCAAAAACCTTCCAAAAAATAGGTTAATAACGGGGCCCGCGTATCACTACTCTGCCAAACCCGCGGCGGCTGACTGCGCGTGAGGCGCTAAAGCGCCTACTACAAACTCAAACGGGCCAAGTGTGTTAAATTTACCGTATCCGTTTTATGGTGTTTTTACTAAAGTCACGAGCCGTGAAACCGCTGCCGAATTGGTATTTTTCCCAGAGCAGCTTTGTACTTTTACCCGTCTGGTGATTCTGCATAAACATCTTGTGGGCACGCCAGTATTTGCCCAAGTATTGCCGGTAATCCTTAAAAATCAAGGTTTTGAGTCGGGCATTCTTGCGATCATAAAAAACGATCTTCTGCGAGTTGAAGTGTTGTTTGTCGATCCAACTCACTTGGCGGGTGTAGCCAGAATATCTGTAGGTGGGTTTACGCTCTACCACATAGCAGTTTATCCAGTTGTTAGACTCGTTCCGCAGATATTCGTTCCGCAGATATCTGTAAGTGTACTTTTTCACTTCCTGCGAAGCGATGTCTTCGTAAGCAAACTCGCTGCCCATAAATGGCCCCGATTTGTTTCTGGAGCTAATACGCTTCACCCGCTTGAGGGCCGGCAGGTAAATCCATTGGTGATCTGGCTTGAGCGCATGAGACCAAGTCAAGACGACAGTGCCCTTGACATCGCGTGGCGTGTCAAAGATCGACATGCCTTTGTCACCATCCCCGAACACTTCCAACGTTCTGACGCGCACATTGCGACGGCTGGAACGGCCTTGGCGATTACGCAGAATCATTTTCATTTTTGCCTCTGAATCTCCCCAGCCGCTGTCGCGGTAGTCGGCCATCTTTGCAATCGCAAGCCCCTTTGCTTGGGGAGTTCTTGCGCTGGCAATCGCCTGAGCCAGTTGTCGTTCTTTGAACGTTTCCGCCGAAACGCCGCTCAACGGAAGCAGTCCCAATAAAGTCAATAAAAACAATCGTTTCATGCTTTATTCTCCTCTAGTTTCATCAATAATGGTGGTAAAAACAAAAAGTCGGCTATTAAAGCCAAGGCAATTGTCACAGCCGTCATTATACCCATGCTGGAATTAACATAGAAATGGGACAGAGACAAAATCAAAAAGCCGGCAACCAGCGCAACCGATGTCACCCATAAAGCCAAACCGACGCTGTGAAACGCATAGCGCACAGCATCAGGTGGAGACAATCCCTTTTCACGGCGGGCACGTAGGTATTTGCTTAAGTAGTGGATAGTGTCATCAACCACGATACCCAGGGTTATCCCTGCCACTACCGACAATCCCAAGCCCACTTGGCCCACCAAAAGTCCCCACAAACCAAAGGCCATCGCCGTTGGCGCGAGGTTAGGAATTAAGCTGATCAGCCCGAATTTGACTGAGCGCAACGCGACAATGAGAATAAAAGATATTAGCACTAGCGCAACGGTGGCACCGAACAACATACTTCGGATATTGCGAGAGCCGATGTTGGCAAACATAATAGAAGTGCTGGCCCCCGGCACTTGCATGGATGACAAGCCATTTTCTTTAAGCCATTGCTGGGCGCGTTCTTCAATAGCAAGTAGCTCATTGCTGGACAGCGTTTCCAGAGTAACGGCCACACGAGTAGCGGATTTGTCGATGTTAATTTGGTTGTTGACATCTAAACCATAAGGCAAAGACATCTCATATAATAATAAATACTGCGCCGCTAAATCACGTTGCTCTGGTAGGCGGTAATAGGCCGGATCATCGCGTTGCATGTTTTTGTTAAGCCGCTTAAAAGTATCGGTGATGGTACTAACGTGCATCACCTCTGGTTGTTGACGATACCATTGGGCAAAAGCCTCGACTTTTTGCAAAAATACCGGATTGCTGAGGCCTTCAGGTTCGCCGGCACTGAGGGAATAATGAATGTCATAGATGCCGGAGAGATTTTCAGTCGCAAAATCGGTGGCACGGCGAAACTCAAAACTCTCATCAAAGTATTCCACAAACACATCGTTGAGTTCATTGCGTGGCAAGAAGGCAATGAGCAATACAATAACACCACCCATACCCCACATCAACCCTTGCCGCCGTTGTACGACAAATTCACCAAGGCGATCCATTGCATAAATCTTCTTGGCCGTTTGCGGCTTAGTACGCACGGGCAAGATTGCCATCAGCGCGGGTAGAAACGTGACGGACAAAATAAAGGCAATAGCAACACCGGTCGCGACAATATTGCCTAAATCGTGGAAGGGCGGCACATCGCCAAAATTCATGCTCAAAAAGCCGAGAGCGGTCGTTAAACTGGTTAAAAATATAGGCTGAAAGTTGACACGCAGACTTTCTACAATGGCCTCGCGTTTCTCGCGCCCTAACCGCATTTCTTGGCGGTGGGTGACTAAGAAGTGTACGCTATCTGCAACGGCTAAGGTAAGAATCATAATAGGCGCGGTCGACGAGGGGCCACTCAGAGACATGCCCACGAATCCCGCCAACCCCATAGCCGCCGCGGTGGAAAAGCTAATCACAAGTAAAGTGGCGAAAGTCCCAGAAAAACCACGCAGCAGCAATCCCAGCATGAGGAGAATAACAAGATACATGATGGGGACTAGGGAACTCAAATCTCCTTTGAAAGCTTCTGGAAAGGAGTTATTCATTATCACCATACCGGTGAGGTACACCTCCATATGAGGGTAACGGGCGCGTACTTTGTCAGCGAGATCGCGGACAAAAGTCACAATTTCCGGCACTTCCTTGTCAGGTTGCTCACCTGGCAATTGGACGGTAATATTGATCCCAGTGACATGCGCTTTTGGTGAAATCAGCTTGTTAGCCAACTGCGGCTCGGATAGCGCAATATCTTTGGCTCGCGCCATGTCCTCTTTGGAGAGCGTTTTCGCCTCGGTGATTAAGGCCTCAACGATAAGATCGTCTTCTTCAGCGTAAGTGTGTTGGAAATTGGTGATGGAATCGACGCGGATAGAGTAGGGAATTTGCCACGCTTCTTTAGTCAGCCATTCCACCGCCTCCAATGTTTTGTTGGTAAAGACTTGCCCATCTTTAGGGGCTAAGACAAACAATACGTTGTCATTTTTGGTGTAAGTATCTTGTAGTTCTTCAAAGGCGACGAGTTGGGGATTGTCCTCGCTAAAAAATACCCGATAGTCGCTGTCGAATCTCAAAAAACGCATCCCACTTGCCGCAACTACGACTAACATCAGTGTTGCAAGGATAATAAAATAGCGCCAACGAATTACCCAGTTACCGTAGCGTTCAATCATTTGCTTTTTTCCTTTTAATTTTAGTTGGAGTCCAATCCTTCAGGTTTTTGTATTTTGTTGGAATCCAATCCTTCAGGTTTGGGAGTTTATACTGATAGTACAACGGATACGCGTTCCGAAACGGATTTATTATCAGCTTCATTTTCTGATTGAAAGTCAATAAAAAGAACCAAACGGGTCAATTTTTATTTTCACCCGCATCTGTACATTCCGTATAGTTGGAATCCAAACCTTCATGTTTGGGAATTGAGTTGGAGTCCAAACCTGAAGGTTTGGGAGTTGACTTGGAATCCAAACCTTCATGTTTGGGAATTGAGTTGGGAGAGTTGGAGTCCAAACCTGAAGGTTTGGGAATTGAGTTGGAGTCCAAACCTGAAGGTTTGGGAATTAGAAAGTTTAGTAGTTTAGTTGGAGTCCAAACTTTCAGGTTTTAGAGTGACAAAGCTAAAGCTTTGTACTGAAAGTCCTCGTTTGTGGTGAGAATATTCTTGTTTTTTATTTTCCTGATTATAACTGTTGAAAACTCTAACGGTATGAATTTTGGACTCCTGCCAAACGACTCCTGCCAAACGTTAGTTTGGACGACGGCCTTCCGTTTGGACGGATTTAAGGGCGTTGCCAAACGTTAGTTTGGACGACGGCCTTCCGTTTGGACGGATTTAGGAAGGCCTGATGCTTAGGTCGTTAAGGCCACCGGTTCAGGAATAACCGACTTTCGGTTTTCCACACCAGAACGCTTTTCGGTGCTGCGCTGATATTGCGTTGCTTGATACATAAATGCTTCCAAGCGCGTGTTGAAGTGAGTGCCGCCCTGTGCGTCAAAAATGACATCAAGCCAAGGAATATTTCCCAAATCTGCGCGAATACGTGGTGCCATGCCGGCCGTGATAATGCCGGGCATACAAGAAAATGGCATCAGGTTGAGAATGCCGTTTAAACCCAGATGGGCAAAGTCAACCGCTTTGCCCATGCTTAAAACCGCTTCTGTGTCCAAGGCTGGCTCGTAGAAGGGGCGAATGTTGTCCATCAACTTTGCCACCGGCGTTTCATGAGGATGCCTGAGCAAATGTTCGACGGTTTTCAACAACTTATGTTCTTGGTGTTGTTGATAAAAATCGACTATAGATATACTGATAAAACTCAGGAAGAGGTGGGAATGCTGCGCATTATTTTTCACCGTCCAATTGGTGTAGTACAACCATTCCATCATTGAGGCAATCCTCACTTCGCCGCCCATGGTCTCAACTTTTCGGATAATGTCTTGGTTACCATAACTATTGAGGCGAATGTAGATTTCGCCGACAATGCCGATAATGGGACGCGGCTCGCTGCGATCAACCGGCAGTTGTTCAAACTGTTTGGCAATCCACTGCATCGCTTTGATGAGTGGTTTGCCGCCACCGGCTTGTACACCTTCTTTGATATGGGCTAAGCCTTGTTGATAAAGCTCATCGGTTTGCCCTTTGTTCGTCTCGTAGGGCCGATATTCGTAAAGCAGTTTTTGTAACAGGTCGGTAGCAACCGTTCCCTGCCAAATGAGCTGGCGTAGCTTCATGGAATTTTTACCCAAGCCTTGGTAGGCGTTGGCGGCCGAGGGAGAGATAATTTCTACTTGTTCCAAACCCGCTTGATCCAAAATGTCACGCTGAAGCGAGGCATATTGACCAAAACGACAGGGGCCGGCCGTTGTTGGCATCAGTATCACCGATTGGGCGGGATCAAAACTAGGCTGCTGCGTCAGGCGGACAATGTCGCCGGTGGTCATAAAACAGGGCGAACATTCTTTGCCTATGGTGAAGTCCATGCCAATTTCTAACGATTCATCGTCGCTTGGCGTGAGGACTTGGGCGTTTTGGCCTAGTGCTTTAAAGGCCGCTTCAATCGCGTAGACGTGGTCGCACATGTAGGGCATATAAACTGTTTTCATAAATTTTCCTTTATTAATAATGGATAATGGTTAATGAAAAATGAAAACTGAAAACTGAAAACTGAAAACTGAAAACTTGAGTTTGGCAGCCTCCGTCAGGAGTCCAAACTTGAGTTTGGCAACAGGAGTCCAAACTTGAGTTTGGCAACAGGAGTCTTAGTTTGGCAACCTCACTCCAATAGTTTGGCAGGGTGAAAAAAAAAGTGCAAAATTATCTAAAATTCCCTCTGGAGAGGGTGTTGGGAGAAGCGTAAAAAGTCCAAATTATAACCGTTTGCAGTATAACGCTCAAAATTATGACAGTTTTTTTGGGGTTGAGTTAAAATGAAAAATGCTAATGGTTAACTTAAAATGAAAAATGACAAATGACAAATGACAAATGACAAATTAATTATAATTGACAGAATATTAGAATTTTCAGAATAAAACCTTGCCATTCGACTCTTCATTCTGTCAATTCTAAAATTCTGGAAATTCCGATTAAAAATTATAATTGACAGAATATTAGAATTTTAGAATTTTCAGAATAAAACCTTGCCATTCGACTCTTCATTCTGTCAATTCTAAAATTCTGGAAATTCTGATTAATTTTAAATGAATATAATTTTTCAATGCGTAAGTCCTATCCTTGTATAGTATTCCAGATAAATATTTTGGTTATTAACACATCCGATGTTTAGCAAACATCGGAGGTGTTTTCCAAGTATAGTTTTATCCGCCGTTTTATCCGCCGTTTTATCCCTGCTTATATCCATTCATTGTGGTTTTTCCCATTCTTAAACTTTCAAAAAAAGCTTCGCAGCGGGTGATAATGCCAGCATCCGCCGTATGGTCATCCAATTCCAATTCAAGAAAAGGCTTGTCAGCCATAATGTTGCGGAAAAAGCTCATGATAAACGAATCAGGCCCACAGTTGAAGCTGGTCAGATAAATCGCTTGCAACCGTGGATTGTTTTGGACAAGCGTCGCTGCCGCCAAGATGTCTTGCCCACTGCGCCAAAACATGTTGTTGTATTTATCTGAAATATCAACCGTTTTAGTGGGCAAATAGTCCATTGGCAGCGGTATCACGCCCAACTTGCGTAATTTGTAAGGTAGGTTTTGGCACAACCCAAAGTCATTCAGCGTGTACGGCCGGCCAACAACAACGGCCACTTCTGTATTGCCGTCCAAATTACTCAAGGCTTCTTGGCCACAACGCGCCAGTTGAGCATAAAATTCCTGTTGCGCGGCGAGACCGGCTGCATCGGCTTTGTTAATAGCTTTGTCCGATACCCCCAATTCTTCGGCAAGCTTGCGTAAATCTTGCGTTTTGCGTTTTTCCCACAACATATGTAGGGGAAACTTAATGGGCTTGGCACCGGCCGCCGCAATATCGATGGCCGCGGTTACTACATGCGACATGGCTGGGATATAAGGGCAGTAGCTATTTTGAGTTTGGCCGGGCGCAATGTTCTCACGATTAAACACACTGGGCAAAAATACCGCATCAACCTGTTTATCAAGCAAATCAACCACATGTCCGTAGACCAGCTTCGCTGGATAGCAGGTTTCAGCCACGGCATGTTCCTTAGTTAATTTTGCGATTCTTGGGTTGGTCATCTCAGACAGCACGATATCAATATCAAGCGTCTCAAAAAAAGACCGCCAATAGGGGAACAAATCATAAAAAATCAAAGAGCGAGGGAAGCCAACTCGTAAACGGCCGTTAGATTTATCGGGCGGTGTCGTGTAATTGCCCATTAGTAATTGCTGCCGCTCAGCAAAAAAATCAGGAATCGTTTCTTGGTTTTTTTGATTTTTTTGGCCTCGTCCCTTTTCTTCAAAGATGTCGCAGCGGGCGCCATAAAAGATGGGCGCTTCTTTGCCAATAATGACTTTATTGACTTCGCACAGGTTTGAGCAAGCTTGGCAAATAGAGGTTTGCGCTTCATAATGTTGCTCACGTAAATCAAAGCCCTTAAATTTGGTAGGCACAGCTTGGCTTTGGTTTTTTATCTCCATCGCCAACAGGGCCGCACCAATGGCACCGGTCACATCATGGTGCGGCGGAACGGTGATTTTACGTTTAGTCAGTTCAGAAAAGGCCGAGACAACGCTATTGTTCCAAGCGACGCCGCCTTGGAAAAAGATGTTTTTTCCAATCTTGCGGTTTTCAACTACCCGATTGAGGTAGTTTTCGGCAATGGCATAGGCGAGACCGGCCGTTAAGTCATTGATTTTTGAACCTTGTTGTTGATGGTGTACTAAGTCGGATTCCATAAAAACTGTGCAACGGTCCCCTAACGCTGAAGGGCATTGTGAACAAAAGGCTTGTTCACTAAAGTCTTGTGTGACATTGATTTCCAGCTTTTCGGCTTGTTCCTCAAGAAAAGAGCCTGTGCCAGCCGCACAGGCGCTGTTCATCGCAAAATTGACCACTGCGCCATTATTAAGACTAATAAATTTGCTATCTTGCCCACCAATCTCAAAAATGGTGTCTACTGTTGGATTAATCGCAATAGCGGCCCGTGCTTGCGCTGTGATTTCGCTACGCACTACATCGCCGCCGACAAAATCGGCTGTTAAATAACGCCCAGAGCCGGTGACACCGACACATAAGACTTTAACGCGGTGCCCCACTTCTTGGCCTACTTCAAATAATGCTTGGCGCACCACTTCTAATGGTTTGCCTCCAGTATGCCAATAGCGACGCGCCACAACTTGCGCTTGTTCGTCAATCAGTACCACTTTGGTTGTAATGGAACCAACATCTACGCCCAAATAAACCGGTTGAAGTTCGTTTTTTTGGTATGCACTGGCGGCGTTCTGTTTTTCCAACGTGGCAAACTGGATGCCGGCGGTTGGTAGAATGGGCATTTTTTTATGACTATTTTTCTGGCTTCTGACATAGTCTTGGAGTGGTGCAAAGCCATTAAATGGCGGTAAATTGCCGTCCATTTTTTCCTCGTACGCAATTAACGCGGTGCCCAGTGCCGGCATTAGGTGGTGGTATTCTGGAATAATTAGCTCGCCCTGTTTAAGTTTGAGTACGCTTTCAAAAGCCCGCACCACGCCTTGATTGTAGGCGACTCCGCCTTGAAATAATATCGGCGGGGTAAATGCTTTGGCTTTGCCAATTACGCTTTTGAAATTGCGTGCCAATGCCATGGCTAAGCCGGCGATAATATCCGCTTGTGGCGTTCCTTTTTGTTGTAAATGGATCATATCCGACTTAGCAAAAACGGTACAACGCCCAGCAATACGCGCCGGTTGCTCAGATTGTAGTGCTAATCTCGCAAAATCTTCTTCAATAGAAATGCCCAAGCGTTCTGCTTGCTGGTCCAAAAATGAACCTGTGCCAGCCGCACACAAATTATTCATTGCCATATCAGCCAACACCATTTTGCCGGTTTTTTCATCCCATTCCACCGATAGGAACTTACTATCTTGGCCGCCGATTTCAATAACGGTACGGGCGTGTGGATAATATTCGCCGATAGAGCGCGTTTGTGCTATTAATTCGTTGACATGATGCCCACCAATCAGTTTAGCAACTGGCCCACCGCCCGAACCAGTTAACCCGACCGCTGCAATATGTTTAAGGTCAACCTCTTCAGAAATATTCTTGATTTCGTTTAGTAAGGTTTTGCGTGGTTGGCCGCGCGAACGTAAATAACGCCAAGCCAGTAGGTTGCGTTCTTTATCTAATACCACAATTTTGACGGTGGTTGAGCCAACATCAATACCTAAATAAGTTTTGTTAATCAAGCGCAGATACTCCTCATTATCAGTTATCAGTTATCTTTTCGCAAAATTGTTCGCCCTTGAATGAGCGTTCAAATATAAAACAAGGAATAGCCAATAGCAAATTGCGAATTGCGAATTGCATTCAAATAGTTAGATAGTCAAATGACTATTGGCTATTGGCTATGAATACTTTTAAATGAAGCTCAAAAACAGGCTCTATTTATTGAATAAGTGATATTTATCACACCTCCCCATTTTGAGGGTGCGGTATTATAACTTGCTATTTGGAGAAAGGTTATTTAATTTTATATTAGGCGTATATAATCAATATATCTTAATGGGTTAATGTCTAGTGCATGATAAGTAGTTACATTGTACAAAACTGTTCTAATTTGCACAAATCTCATTTATCCGATAACTGTCATTCACCCTGATAAACTCGGTTTTTTTAAAAATTGGGTTTGTGTGATAAATATCACTATTTGTTGAGGACGCTACGTGAGCGCGTTTATAAATCACAAGTGATTAAATAGGGATCATGACTCCCCAAGCAAATAAATAACGCGCTCCCCGGCCAAACGGCGTTTTAGACTTAACTAAATGAATTTTAAAATAATTTAATTTGTCAATGCGTAAGTACTAGGGATAGGACGGCGTAAGGATGCTTGTCAAAAAATCCGATGTCTTAAAGACATCGGATTTTTCTGTCATGTCTCATCCCGACGATCCCGACGATCCCTTTGATCGGAGGGAACTTGATACTCTTCTCTCAACGCCCAAGATTTCTCCGTCTGTCGAAATGACTTGAGCGCGCAATTTTTGTCAATGCGTAAGTACTAGGGATAGGATGGCGTAAGGATGCTTGTCAAAAAATCCGATGTCTTAAAGACATCGGATTTTTCTGTCATGTCAAAATGACAAAAGCACAATTTGTGATCGAGGCAAAGTATAAATGGTTCGTAAAGTCATATTGGAGGGTGGTACTTGACTCAGGTTCTTTTTTAAGTCAAAAGTTGAACCCGTTTTTGTTCATAGTATAATTCAGCCAGTTTAGGCAGTTGGCGAATTTTGATCAACTTGGTGTTGATTGGCTTATTTGGTGGGTTTTATATTGTTCCTTTGAATGCAATGATTCAAAAACGCACTCACCCCCACACTCGTGCCCGGGTAATTGCGGCGAACAATATTCTGAATGCGTTATTGATGGTGATATCGGCGCTCGCCACGGTAGGGATGCTATCTGTTGGTTTTAGTATTCCGCAAATTTTTCTGAGTTTGGGGGTATTGAGTGCGGTGGTAACTGCGATGCTGTTTTTGTTATTACCTGAATTTGGTGAGCGTTTTATAGCGTGGTTACAGTTAAAAGGAGAAAGGAGAAAGGGTTAGGAACATAGAAATTATTAATTACCATTTACCAAATGGAAATTTTCCCTAAGTAGTTGTCAATACGGGCTTTAAATTGTTCAACCGAATAAATGTCGAGGATAAACGCAAGATAACCGGCAATTTCTTTGGTTGGCAATGCAAAGTCCATCCGCAAAAACATCACTATTTTATCTTTTTCAGTCCTCGCTACATTCAGTATTTCCATTGCTGTACCGGTCATAAAACGGGGTAAATCACTGGTCAATTCTTGACTCAACAGATTGGCAAGGGATGAAAGGCAAGCACCAATAATAATGTTACCCACTTCTGTCAAAGCGTCCTGTTCTAGTTGAGTAAGCCTATCTGCTGGTATTTGGTCTTTCAGTAAAACGCGCACCAGTTCTAAACTTTTGTCTTGCTCAAACAGTAACAAAGCCTCTCCCCAAAACGGCCCATTAAAGTGTTGCTTAACGGCCGGCGAAGTATTGAGGCGACTGGCGACTTGTTGTAAACTTATCAATTCAAGAGTTGGAATTGACAGTTTAACTTCTTCGTTAACCATTTGACTTAGCGAGCCGCCGGCCTTTCCCATACCAATGTTCAGCAATTCTATAATTGCATCGCGCTGCAATGCAGAAAGTTGGATCGATTTATCCATAAATAAAGCCTAGAATTCTTTCTTCGGTAATCGGCTTTGGAATAAAACTAATACCTAGCGCTTTGGCTTTTTGGCGCACCATGTCTTGAATGTTGGCCGTCAGTAGACCCATTTTGACAGTCGGGAAACGTTCTAATAGTTTGGTGGCTAACACCAAGCCATCCATCCCCGGCATATTCAAATCCAAGATTGCAATCGTGATTTGAACCGATTCGGTTTTAGCTAAAGCTTCTTCGCCATTGCTGGCTTCAATAACTTGTGCTTGCTTATCAGCATGGTCAATGATGGCACGTACCAGCATCCGAGAAACTCGACTGTCGTCAACAACTAATATCGTATGAGATGTCATAATCATGAATTGTAATTTGTGAACCAAAGGTCACGAAGCTAATTGTGAACCGAAGATTATACTTAGCACGGTTACAATTTGGCCCCCCTGACACACCCCCTACCCCTTCAATCCTTACCTTTACCCACAAGTGTCCAAAATTAATCATTAATCATTAATCATTAATCATTAATTATTATATTAAAACAATCACTTAACTGAAAAGTGAGTCATTCATTAACCACTCACACTTAACCTAACAAATTGACTTATTTTCAATAACATACCGACTTGTGGGTAAAGATTAGACCCCTTCAATCCGGGGAGTGGACACACCCCCGGCCCCTTCAATCCGGGGGCGCGGAAAGTCCCGGATCGAAGGGATGCAAGGGGTGTGTTTTTAGTCCCGTTTTTAGCCGCGCAAAGTCTAGCGAAGCGAATTGTGAACCGAAGATTAGCGAAGCTAATGAAACTTTAAAAAAAATAACCCTAAGCGCCAGCGAAGGGATAATGGATTGATCACCCTTTATTCATACTTATTGATATGACAATGATATCAAGATTTATCAATAAAATTCGGATCGAGTCAATAACTGTTGTTTGTTAAGTGATTAAAAAATAAGGACTAAAAATTGGATCACATATTAACACCCATATGAAGCTAAATGACTTGGTTTTGGCACAAGTGACCGATATGCATATTGGGGCATCAAATGCCAAATATAGAGGTATCGATGTTCGTCAACAATTTATCAATGTTTTACAGCGATTGGCTAAAAAACCTTTGGATTTATTGGTTTTATCTGGTGATTTAGCGGCCGTTGAAGGTGAGCCGGAAGCTTATACTTGGATAAGGCGAGTCTTGACAACGTTTCCCTATCCATACGTTATAATGGCCGGTAATCATGATCATGTGTGGCGCATGTTATCAGCGTTTGACTTGCCAAACACTGATGTGTCACTGGGAAAACGGTATTTCAGTCGCCTTATTAAAGGGAGGCGTTTGCTGTTTTTGGATAGCGCCTCTTATCGTGTCACTAAACAACAACTTGAATGGTTAAGTGGACAATTGGTTGAATCCAAAAACAAAAATCCAAAATCCAAAATCCAAGAACAGGTTTTGTTGTTTATTCATCACCCGCCGCTTAAGTGTGAATGTCAGTTTATGGATGAACATCATGCTTTACAAAATCTGGATGATGTGTGGCAAGTATTGGAACAGTTCCCACAGATTAAACCTATTTTTTGTGGACATTATCATGCTGAAAAAACCGTGATTAAAAATGATAAATTTGTGCATTTAACACCTTCAACGGCTTTTCAAATTGATACGGAAACAGCTGATTTCTCGATACTGCACACTAAACCGGGTTGGCGCCTTATTGAGTGGCAGGGTACACAAGTGCATACTTATGTTGAATATTTATAGGGGCAAGAGGCAAAGTGTCAATACCATAAATCATTTTCTAATAACGGTTGAGTTTTTTGGGGCAGCGTATAAAAAGCAGATGGCCAAGGCACGTAAAATTTGACGTGCTGCCCAACCCATAAACAACGATTTATGAAAGTTCACATTTTAGCACAAATTATTGTTGATAGAACGGCCCACTTTGAGAAGGATTTTTTAGATAAGGATGAAAGGATTGGGCCGGACAATGCTTGTGTAATAACATGCGGCCTGGCTGACCGCTTTGTGTTTATGGCGTTTATGACGTTTATGGCGTTTATGGCGTTTATGGCGTTTATGGCGTTTATGAGTTATAGAGTTTTACTCTCAAACTCAACAAACTCAACAAACTCAACAAACTCAACAAACTCAACAAACTCAATGCCATATCGTACGGAAAAGGCCCGTTTGTAGTAGGCGATTTATCGCCTCACGCGCAGTCGTCCAAACTAACGTTTGGAAGGTTTTTCAGAGCAAAAACGTTTGGCAGAGTAGTGATACGCGGGCACCTGTTATTGACCTCTTTTTTTAGGGTTATTTGGACTATCTTATTTGAGGGCCAGAAAATAGGTTTTCAAATTAAGTTATGGCCCTCTGTCGCGCTTCATTATTATATCGTTTTTTTATCCGCAGCTTTATCCCAATGCGAATTAAGGGTTGAATTGAATCATAAAAAATCAATGACTTATAAAAACGTCTTTAAGATAAGTAATTTTATAAGGTTTCTCAATGTTTCTCAATATTTCTCAATATTTCTCAATATTTCTCCTGTCGTCGAAACCGAAATAGAAACGAAATGACATCTTTGTTCATTCTTCATTTTCCATTAATAGCGAGATATTCGCATACCCAATCCTTGTCGTTGGGTGAGTACAACGAAACTTCGTATTGGCCCGCCAAACTTCGTTCTGGAACGCCTATATTGCTCCTAAACGAATTTCTCGTCTAAATTGATATAATCGGGCGTTGCACGGGCTTTCAAATCAGATATTACATTTTGCACATCAAAGTCTGAAACAAAACCTCCATGCACACGAACCGGCATCCTTGTACCGGCTGTCATATAGAGCATATCGCCGTCGCCCAACAATGTTTCCTCCCCTGTCTGGCCTAAAATAGTCCGCGATTCAGTTTGGTGGGTTGTTTTGAAGGCCATTCGTGTGGGGATATTGGCTTTAATCAAACCGGTGATGACGTTCACTGTCGGGTTCTGCGTTGCTAAAATAATATGAATGCCTGCCGCACGCGCTTTTTGGATCAAAGCAATCAAAAATGGCTCCGTTTGTTTTTCTATGCGAGTTGTCATCAGTTCGGCAAGTTCATTGATGATAATCACCACATAAAACAGGGCCGTATTAGATTCGGCATCTTCTTGGAGCAATATTGCTTGATTGTAATCTTCAATATTCCGCACCCCCGCGCTTGCCATTAAAGAATATCGGCGCTCCATTTCTTGGACACACCAGCCTAAGGCCGGTGCACAAAGCGCCATATCAGTGAGCACCGGCATCAATAAATGGGGTAAATCAGCATAAATAGACAAAGTTTGAGTATTATTGTCTATTAATAAAAATCGCACCACAGTGGGCTCCGATTTGAACAATAGGCTCATTATCAATGTGTTGATTGCTATCCTTTTTTCCGCCACTTCACGGCCCGCCATCAAGATATGGGGGATTTTGGATAAATCAATAATGATGGGATGTCCACTGATATCGGTGCCTAACGCTACCGCCAATGGCGAAGAATTACATTGAAATTCAGGCGTTTGAAGTAGGTGTTTCAAATAAATTGTTTGGCGTTTGAAGTTGGGTGTCAATATATCAACCATTCCCGGCTGAGTTTCTGTGATCTGCACATGTTCTAATTTCAACGCTTTTGCCAGCGCTTCGCCGAGTTCTTCAAAATATTTGGCTTCGATAGAGGGGATTATTTTGAGCTCGAATCTGGTCAATACCGGCCCCGGCTGTGTTGCATTGATCGTTGCCTTTAGCTGCCAAGCGGCGAAAGTATCTATTATTCGTTGTGATAATATTTTGACATCTGGCGAACTAAGCTGCTCTGGCACCGATTCTAATAAATTTAATGATGGCAAAAGCGGTGGTTCTGGTGACGCGAGGTTATGTTGTGAAGTCTGTTCGGAAGTAGACTGCGTTTTAGAAGAAGCGGTTTCATCAACCGGTGACTCATCTTTGATGAAATAATCATCGTCATCCTCATCAAAAGTGCTGTCCATATCAAATTGTTTGCGCTCTTCGCGCCAATTGGCATGACGCGCTTGCCAGCGCGTATAGGCAGCTTTTATCCCTTGTTGCAATTTTTTAAACAAAATTATCAAAAATTTTTTGACATGGTGCAGCCCATGCCTCGCTTGCTCCAGAAACCAAGGCCAGAACTGGCTACTCAGGTATTTTTTGACCGCCGGCCATCTTTGCAAGGTGTGGTAGCCCAAGGTGTCCATCAGTTTGAGCCATGATAAGCCAGTCAGTAAGGTCACACCGGTAAAAAATATCGCCAGCAATATTAAGGTTGCGCCCAATCTATCGACTATCGATACTAAGCCGTTGCCAACCCATAAGCCTAAAATGCCGCCGGCATGGGTGGGCAATAATGCGCTTTCCGCCATAAAATGGACAATGGCGAGGCCGCAACCGGCCGTTAAAGTTAAGACAAAACCGATGCCCGGGACGATTAAAGTTCTTGGTTCAGCCAAAATATCGTGGTGACGGCCCTGATAAATTAGCCAGCCCATATAGCCAACCATAATGGGAAATAAATAGGCAAAATAACCAAATAAATAAAAAAAGATGTCGGCAAATAAGGCGCCGGCAACCCCTCCTTTGTTTCTGATTTCTTCTACCGGGCCACTGTGCAACCAGCCCGGATCGCTTCCATAATAGGTGAGCAACGAAACAAACAGATAAAGCCCGACAAAGCAAAAAAAGATTAAAACGATTTCGCGTAATCTATGTTTTATCGGTTTTTTTCGAGGGGAATTAATTCTCCGACTACTACGGCGGGCTTGAGTCATTGGCATAAGGAACCTCATTTTTATCAGTTATCAGTGAGAAGTTATCGTTCTCAGTTTTCAGTGAACAGTGTTCAGTGAACAGTTATCAGTTGTCAGTTATCAATTATAAAATGTGTGTATTTTGTTAATGATGACCGGGGAAAAATGCCAGGGGAAAGGAGAAATGGGTAATGCAATCATGGAAAATTCTTATACTTATTTTTGGGTTGACTTTTATAACCCGTTTTATATTCTAAGTTGCGCTCGTTTTTAGCAGTGGGCTAACGGGTAGTCGTTTTAGGCCACACGCTAAAGTTTCCATCAACCACCTAGAGTAGAGGTGACTTCTGAAAGTTAATATTTTAGCACAAAATACCCATGTCGTGCCTTTTCGCGGGCATGGAATCAGTGTTCAGTGATCGTTCTCGTTCTCACTGAAAATTGATCACTAGACTTGTCCCTTAATAATAATTTTTTGAACTGTGATTTATGTGAAAAAGGTGAAAAATGTTAAATTTTAACGCTGATTAATGAGAGCCAGGGGCAACGCCACAATGCCATATCGTGTCGGACTTTCCCCTTGGGATTGCCCCTACAAACCGTCATGTAATGTAGGGGCAATCCTTTATGGTTGCCCTCATCCAAAAGCGGTACGATATGGCATTGGGGGCAACGCCAGGGGCGTTGCCCTTGGAACTTTCATAAAAATCACCAAAATCACCAAAATCACCGTTCAAATTATTAAGGGACAAGTTTACTGAAAAACTGAAAACTGATAACTTTACACTTCTCACTGATCACTTCTCACTGAAAACTTTACACTTCTCACTGAAAAACTGATCACTGAACATAATACCTCCACGAGAGATTTGTTTAACCCGAAACAAACTTTCTTCAAGGCGAATGAGCAAGTTTTTTAAATCGAGGTCAGTATCCAAATCTGTATGTCCCCGGTATTCGCATGCGCCAATGCTCAGGCTTATTTGTAGTAATTCCCCTAAATGAATTTTAAGCGATTGTTGCTGAATGCGTTCTAAAGCAATGGTGGGAGTTGCATGGTTAAAGTTCCATAGCACCATCAGAAACTGATTGCCTTCCCAACGGGCTACCCAGTCTCCTTCGCGTATGCTTTTGGAGAGCATCTGGGCGATTTGGGTTAAACAGACATCGCCCAAATGATGCCCAAATTTGTCATTGATAGTTTTAAGTTGATCGACATCGAGTAGGGCCACCAGCATTTTCTTCTCTTCACGGCGGGCACGCGCTATATCTTGGCGCAAACGTTCTTCGCCGGCCCGACGGTTTGAAATGCCAGTCAATGGATCAATGGCGCAGGAGGAGTCTAGCGAATGGCTTAATAAATCCAGCCGCTCAATCGTATATTGCACATAAGTCATCAGTTGGCCGACAGAGTCCTCCAAACCGGTTGGGAGTTTTGGTTTTTGTTCCTCATTAAGATAGTGGTACAGCGCCGTTGAGGTCAAAGTGATAGGATATAGCAGCAGAGATAATAAATACAGGCTGGCTATCGTACCAATCAGTGTTGCGAATAAAATGATGAAAAACAGATTGATTTTTTCAGTTAAACTCAACGATGAATTCACAACAAGATAGATGATTAACGTGAGCAAGGGAATAAGGAGGCCGATAGACGCTATACTTAAAATTTTAAGAGGATAACTGTTTTGTAACAATGGCAAACGAGAGAGTGCCAAATAAAATTTGAGTTTGTTGGTATCCATCTCCAAATTCTCAATAGGGTTTTTCTAAACAGGGTAATGCCAAGCGAAACTGGTATTTCGTTTGGCTATAATTCAGATTATATACTCAGCACCGCTTCTCTGAACTCGCACAGCGAAGTAGACTTTGCACCGTTACAAACTGCGCTTTTGTCATTTCGACTTTAGGAGAAATCTTGGGCGTTGAGACTGCGCTTTTGTCATTTCGACTTTAGGAGAAATCTTAAACGTTGAGACTGCGCTGAAAGTCATTTCGACTTTAGGAGAAATCTTAAACGTTGAGACTGCGCTGAAAGTCATTTCGACTTTAGGAGAAATCTTGGGCGTTGAGAGAAGAAGTTCCCTCCGATCAAAGGGATCGTCGGGATGAGACATGACAAAAAGGCTTAAGGATGATCGAGGCAAAAGTTTTTCATGAAAAACTTTTGCCTCGATCGGTGTCTAGTATAACTTGGCAAAGCGTTTTTTTGAGAGCCGTCACACACCCCTTACTAATAATTAGCTAGTTCCTTTGGTAATGGGTAATGGGTAACTAGTCATCAAAATGATTAATTATCCATTATCCGTTATAAAAAAACCCGTTAAAAAACCAATTTGCTACAATATCACATTGACACCAACTTAGGAAAATCACTGGGTAGCTTTTCCAGGTAAATCTGTTGGCTTGGAAATGCAAAAGCGGCCCCTTCTTCTTCGACAATTTTGATGAATTCAAGCATATTTTCTTCACGGATACGCAACCATTCTCGCCAGCGCGTGGTTTTGGTGAAGTAGTATAACAAGATGTCAATGGAACTGTCATTGAATTCAACCAGATTAACCAGCGTGACAACCTTGGGTGAGTCGGTTTCAATCTCGGGATGGTTTTGCAGGTAATCCTTGATGCGTTGCATGATACGTGTGATTTGCTCGCTGCTGGTGCGATATTCTAATGCAATACGCATTTTAATGCGTCGGTTAGTCATTTCGCTCCAGTTGGTGACAGCGGAATTTGCTAGTTTGGCATTTGGAACAGTGACAAGGGCTTTGGCAAAAGTACGGATTTTGGTGGATCGTGAACCAATTTCCTCTACTGTGCCCTCAACATCGGGTGTCATAATCCAATCGCCCGGTTTGAACATTTTGTCAAAGATAATCGTCAAAGAGGCAAAAATATTAGAGAGAGACTCTTTGGCGGCAAATGCCACCGCCACGCCAACAATACCAAAGCCCGCTAGGAGGCTCATCACATTAACGCCCCATTCATTCAAAATGGCCGTGAAACCGAGAAGGACGATAACAATCTTCAATCCTTTGATAAACATATTTTTGAGGGCCTGTGCCAATTCGGCACCAAACGTGACTGCCAGCCTGTCAATGGTAAAACTCAATGGTTCGACACTGCGATAGAGTGCCCATAACAAGATAAACGCTACCAAGCTACGGATTAATGGAGTTAACATATCATCAATCTCGGCCGGCAACTTCAACACAAGCATTGCCAAGTAAAAGGCCATCACAATGAAAATAAATTTAAGGGGAGGCTCAAGTGCGGCGAGAATTTTGTCATCAAGCGTGGTTTCATTTTTTGCGGCGATATTTTTCAAGCGGTTTAACACCAGACGGGCAAACAGTCCGCGGAACAAGAACGCAAGTGCAAAAAAAACAAAAATTAATGCCGCTAACACAATATCGCCCAAAGTAAAAGGCCCCACTGTTTGATTCCAGTGTTCTTCAAACATAACATTTCCTCTTAGTAATCAATTATCAGTTATCATACCAATTCTTAACTGAAATTGTTATTTCCGTCCAAGACGAGTCTTGGACATTGGTATTTATACTGCACAGATGTTGCGTTTTTGATCTCGCTTCGCTTGATACGAAGTTTGAGAGCCGTGACACACCCTAGTACTCTGTCAATGTTCTATTGACGGGTTTTAACTTGGCACTGCCAAACTAAAGTTTGGACGACTGCCAAACTGCCAAACGTTAGTTTGGACGACTGTATAGAATGCTCAATTGTAACATTTAGCTCCGTTTCTAAAATACGCTTCAATCAAAAATTGGCATTATTTTGTTCCTTTCAGCTTTTACCTTGTCCCTTTCACCTTGTCCTTTCCCGGTTTTCCTAGTCCCTTTTTTATTGTCCCTTTCACATTTAACCTTAACTGTCCAAACCGTCTCGGATAGTCTCTATGATTTCAGCTATCTGATTTAGATGGGTACAAGTTTCTACCCAGACACTACACATCGTTCGCCACAATTCATGACCGCCTATCGTCAAGTTATCGGCAACATGCCTAATCCATTCATGGTGATCAGGTATTGTCATTGCTCTTTTCGCGTTGTCTACCAGTGCCGAATGTGAGCGATTGATTCTTTGCAGCGCGACTTGGGGCCAGTTTTTGTTGTCTAACTGTTCAAATATTACCGCTCATAAAAATCTTAGACTATCTTATGGTATATTATAAAATATGTGATAAGTTCACGTTGGCCGAGCAGTTCTGCCTAACGATTCGTGTGATGGAATCTCACCAATCAAAATTCGAGAAAGGGGTGGCCCCTTTGTCCCAACCAAAGGCCCCTCGTTTGGTTGGATCGAGCAGTTAACTCTGTCGCCCGAACCTGTGCTACATATTTAGAATTTTCTGGACAGAATGACCATACATGCTTCCCTCGATTCCTCACGGGTAGAGAGAAGGTGACATGGGCACCCCTGTTGTTTGGGATGAGAACCTCATTTTGACAACCAGACGGAGCGCGTTCAGAAAACATACATAGCCGCCGTGCTATAACTAACGCGGCAGCATGATGAACTGTCAACCCATAGCGACACGCATACTTAACTCTACCTATTACAGAGGTAAACGCCGGATTGACTTTATAAACTCTCACACCATGCTTAAAAGCCCTAGCTTCTAGAAATTGTTTGAATTTGTTGTTAGCAAAAGAACTTAGCATCCGAGCATGGTGATTTGAACTATTTTATTTTAAAACATTATTTTTCTGTGAAAAGTCCATGGCTTCAATAACAACTGGTTTTAATGTCTTTTATGAACGTTTGACAATGACCTTAACAGCTTCGCCAATGAGAGCTTCTGTTTGACCTTTAGACTTTCCATAAGTATTTAATGGAAGGGTTTGAGTCTCAATCAGATTACAAAATCTATCGGTTTCTACTAAAGCTATATGATTAGCGTTTAAATCTATTCCTATTGTAAGTAGTGAAGCATAAATTATGAGGTATTTTATGAGAAGCAAATTTGGAATTGATCACCAATTTTCCAAAAAATATTTTCAACTTCATTGACCAAATTATCAAAAGAAGAATAGGCCCCAAAGGGTAACCACCAATATTTCATAAAACGCCATAATGTCTCTATGATGTTTAATTCTGGCGAATAGGCCGGTAAAAATTTAATAAAAACGCCTTTCTTTTCCCATAACTCTATATTTTCCATGAAATTAGAGCAGGTATGAGTTGAAGCATTGTCTAAAAAAACTATCCGATTTTTAGCCGAATTTAGGTTAACAAAATTATCAAAACAAGCAATAACAACATCACTGTCAATTGAACCATCAAAAGTAAACGATTAAAACGGATTATCTGGGCTTAAAAAACCTAAAACATTTAAACGTTGACTGTTTTATGAAGGCACTTCTATTGTTGTTCCAATGGGTTGCCAAGCATATGGAACGCTTGGCTGTAAATAGAAACCTGATTCATCAAAAAACCATAATTCAATTTCTTCATCGCAAGCTATGGCTAAAAGCTCTTCAATTTCGGCTTTCGCCGCATCAAATTCTTCTTGATTTCGTTTGCCTTTTACAGATTTTCGTATTTTTTTCCAACAATGGCGGGAGCCCTTTAAAATTCGTTTAATTGTTGAATCACTTACAGTTTTACCCGTTATTTCAAACAAGGCTGCTCTAATATTTGTAATAGAACGAGGGTTTTCTTTCGCTAACTCAATAACCAACTTTTTTTCATAAAGTGTTAACTTGCTTGGACTGCCAGAACGATATCGATCTTTTAACCCTTCCAAGCCTGATATTTCCCATGAATATAGCCATCGTGATATAGCATCACGACCAATCTGCAAAATTGACGAAATTTTGTCAATTGAAAACCCTTCTGAACTGAGTATAATTGCATGCGAGCGTTGACGAATTCTTGGTTTATTTGAGCTTTTCATTAGCTCTTTCAATTGAAAAACTTGATATTATTCTAAGTTATTAACAAATTTTGTTGGAACTTTCAGATTTAACAATTTTAAATGCTTGAAGTGAACTTGAGGTTATTTTTTTCACAATTTTAGTTCGCTCATTATACCATAAAATTAATGATTCATTACTTACCAATGTGTTTTAAGGTTTTAAGAGGAACTTCTGGCCTAGCAGTACTTACGAATACACGCCAGCCTTTATCATCACGTAAGAATCTGTAAGTTATGGCTTGGCCATAATGTTTGGTTTCAGAACTTTTGATACTTTTTATGGAACGAAGAGCTTCGTTATCGTTCAAGGCGGCTTCAATAATGTCTTGACCGTATTCAAATTTCACGCCATGAATTTCAACCTATTTTCCATGTTTAGGAACTAAAGCCTCCGGCATCCGTACTCGCAAAGTTAGTGTGCCCTCTTTTTGGCGAGTGGCGACACAAAGTTGATTTACAGCCGTTTCATCTTTGGAACCTACTAAAATGAACTGATTGCTTCGCGCTTGTTGCCAATCGGACTTCCATTGCGATAAGTTTTTATAGCCATTAGCTTTTGAATAAAATTGTGCATTAAACAATTTTTTAGAACCAAAACAAATTCGCGTTCGCCCGCTGGCTTTATCCGATTTTAATTGTTCAAGACGCTTTTATAGCCCTGCCAAACGACGTTTCTTTTGATGAATCTTATTCAAGTGTTTTTTACGTTGACAGGGTTCAACTTCTTTTTTATACCGTTTTTCAAGCGTTTTTCTGCTCTTCTCTACTCGTTCTTTATTCTCACTAATGTGACGATCAAGATTAGAACGAATCGATACAACCTTGCCTTGCAACGTAAAATTTATAGAATTAAATTGCCTAGACAAAATTCCAAAAAATGACACGAAAAAAGATTTAATCTGATTAAAGACTTTTCCTTTAAACGTATCCACCTTTTGCATTTGGGCAAAGAGTTTACGTTCTACCTGCGACAACAAATCAGCGCAATCATCTAACGCTGTTGTACTCGCTTCGGGCAAGTTCCCTAAACGAGTTTGATAAGTACTAATAGGTACGTCATAAGTACCTGATTTATCTGTTCTGGTTTTTTTATTCATAATTTTGTTAATAATTTATTTGTCAACTGAGCAGCTATTTTCTCAAACCACAATTAAAAATGCAACTTCCTCGATCCTACATATCCAATATGAAATAATATGACATAGTATAAGATAGTAATAGATTTCTCAACACTGCTATTAGCCCTTTCAGGCGCATCATATCCGGGGAGTAAGAGACAACCGGGCGATTTATCAAGATCGGCATCTAAAATGACGACACTCGCTCTGGGAAATTTTTTACCATGCACCATTTGTCCCAGTGCTTGCCCCACCGAGGCCGCTCCAAAGGGTATTATTTTAACCCGATTGAGAAAAGTTGGCTCGTATTTAACAATAATTTATTCTACTCGAATTTTGGCCTCTTCGTCTTCTACATAAATATCGACTTCAGGATAGGCCTCTTCATCCATTTTTGTGACGGCAAATTGGGCGCTAATGCCCGGCATTACCTGTTTATTGTTGACGGTATTGAGTACTTGAATTCGTGCCTCTAGGGGTAATTCCTCCAAAACATACGAAGAGTGTGTCGTCACGATAATTTGAATTTGTTGTAAGCGACAGATTTCGGCTAAATCTCTGATAAGTCGCCGCTGCGCTCTTGGATGTAACGACGTTTCAATTTCATCAATCAGAATGAGGCGATATTTGGGAATATCAAGTGCAATTAAATCGGCAAGTACGGCCTCACCCGCACCTTGATGAAATCCTGAGTATTCGTCAGATTCTATTGAAATAACCAGTACTTTCCGTGCTTTGTTGGCTGTCGTGAGTGATATTCTTGCTCTTGTCAATTTTTTTCCAATAATAGAAGAGAATCTTTTGAGACTGTTTTCATAAAAATCTTCGGCACTGGCTTCACTGGTAGTACTTTTGACTCATTTTGAGTCTCCTACTCGCGCATAAATAGGCTGTGTGCGTCGTAAGTCCAAATATCGAACGGGCCTTATCCGTCTTTCTGGATTGCCATGCCATCTTGTGGTTGGCTTGCGTACACTGGTGACAATAAGTACCGAAGCACATATTATCAGGTATTTTGCCTGAATCAAAAGGGGCTTTGCACGTGGGATTGCCCCTACGAACCGTCGTGTCATGTAGGGGCAATCCTTTATGGTTGCCCCTTCGATATTGGCTTATCGATAAATACCAGAAAATTTATGCTTCAGTACTTACTAACCTGAACTTGAAGTTAAAATACCTTAAAATTTATGCTTCGGTACTTAGAATTATTCCGATTCATTTAGGTTAACAAAAGTTAACAATAGCACTCCTAAGAGTGGGTGAATCTACTAATCGCGTACCGAAAATGAGAGATAGCCGCTTTATACAATCTTAATTCGCTTGGGGAAAAGCAAATTGATAGATTGTAAGTCGACGGTTTTACCCGTACTCCAGGATGAGTACTGAACCAGATACCTGCCGCTTTCAAAAAATTGTTTGTCTAAAAAAACTCTCATAAAAGTCAATAATTTTAGAAAGCACCTGCCGAAGAATTGGTACTCATCGTTACGGTTTGTTAATAAATTGGGTACTATGCATGAACCCTTCTCGAATTGAACCGCGTAGGGTGACATTTGTGACTTGTTCCCAAGGCGTATTTGGAAAAAAATCCGAGGCGTAAAAGGTTTTTTCCTGGTGTTTGTAAAGAGAAGCGGCCGTCTGCAAAATGGTACTCTTGCCCACGCCATTTTCACCAACAATAGCGACAAATGGAAATTTAAAATCGACTCGTTCTCCAGTCCAGCCACGCAAACCCTGAATTTCCAACCACTCTAAGTGTTTTGGCCAACCACCTTTTGTCCATGCCTTGGCGAGCTTTCTCAATTCTTTGCTTAAAGTGTTCATTTTTGACTGATTGATTAATTGGTTTATTTGTACTTAAGCTTTTTGGTTATTCCGCCAAAAACAACTACAAGGATTGAAAACATCATATTCATGGCATGAATCTTATGTTTGCCACCAAATTAGTTGAAAATGACAATTAATAATTTTGTTGAAAACTCTAACGGTATGAATTTTCAGAGATTATATCAATACTCTTAGCATTCACATTCAAACAACGTGGCACGTATCCGATACCTTTTCCACAGGTTGCACCTATTCACATTCAACCTGGGGTGGTGAAAAGGAGGTTCCTACGGGTTCTAAAACTTGAACCCATTTTTATTCCGCCTTTTTTAATGACTTAAAAAACAATAACTTATTGATTAGCTTTTCATTAACAATTAGCAAGGCAGACCGAAGGTTCGTTTACGTCGTTTACGTTGTTTACGTCACAATTTTCACCACCCCACATTCAACCCCTTCGGGGTTGGCACGTATCTGATACCTTTTCCACAGGTTGCACCTGTGGCTATTCCCCCTTCGGGGTTGGCGTGTTAATAAGCTATCAACAAAATCCGTTATACTCAGTACTAATTACCAATGACCAATTACCAATGACCAATTACCGTTAAATAAAAAAACTTGAGCGTCGAGTTTCTCCAAGTATAATACTTCCACGACAGCCTTCTTTGACTTGAGACAAAGTATCTTCAACACGAATAAGCAGCGTTTCTAAGTCTGTGTTGGTGTCCAAGTCCAAATCCCCCCTATACTCACAAGCCCCTATGCTCAAGCGAATTTTTGGTAATTCTGTTGAAAAGAGTTTAAGCGATTGCCGTTGAATACGCATCAAAACGGCCGTGGGTGTGGTGTTGTTAAAGTTCCACAGCACCATGAGAAACTTGTCTTCATCCCAACGTGCCAGCCAGTCACCTTTGCGGATACTTTTGGAGATGACTTCCACTGTCTGTGTTAAGCAGTCATCAGCTACATGATGTCCAAACGCTTTTTTGAGGTTTTTAAATTGATCAACTTCCAGTAAGGCAACTAACATTGGCTTGTCTTCACGACGGGCACGCGCTACATCTTGGCGTAGGAGTTCTATGCTTCGAAGACGGTTTGGTAGGCCGGTTAATGGCTCGATAGCCGGATAATTTTTGTGCGAATTGTTGAGTAAATCCAGTTTCTCAACGGTATATTGGACGTGTGTCATCAGTTTACCAACGGTATCCTCATAACCAATAGCGAGTTGAGGCGATTCTTGCTCATTGGTATATTGTTCGAGTGCTGTTGAAGTCAAAGTAATCGGATATAAGACTAGATATAACAAAAACAGGGTTATTGCCGATCCAACCAGTGTTGCAACTAACATCACAACAATCAGGTTGAGGTTATCGCTTGCGTTGTACAATGTATAAACAATTAACGTCAACAGCGAAACGGCCGGGCTAAGACAAGCAATGACCATGATTTTAAGGGCATAGCTTTTCCGCAACAACGGCAGACGAGAGAGTACAAAATAAAATTGTTTGAATTTGTCAAGATTCATGTTTTTCTGTCAGTGTTTGTAGTAGTCGCTTGTTTGTAGTAGTCGCTTGTTTGTAGTAGTCGCTTTAGCGACTTAAACTTGTTTGTAGTAGTCGCTTTAGCGACTTATAGTGTAAACAGGTGAAATTTGAACTTTTTGGAGTCGTTGTTTCGGGAAATCGCCCTCGCTCATTCCCGAACTGAAAGTCAGCGAAGCTAAACCGAAAAAGTCCAAATCATCGCGGTGTGCCGTATAATCACACACATTGCTTTTACTTCCATTAAAATGTCTGTTTCATTGCCGGATGGTTGCCTTATATTTAGGCTATTCTCGTGCCCAGAAGGCGAAAATGGTTCCGTAACTACCTGTAATATAAGGTACTTGCTAAAAATAACACGATTAATTACAAACAAGGCTGAGTCAAGATGCCGAGCGTTCAAATTGCTAATAGATTGCTAATATAAACTTATAGTTTGTTGATTTACCCGCTTTTTTATTCGCAAACGTTGCGAATAAATTGCTAATAGATTGCTAATATCTACTTCGCACGGGTAAAAAATTAACTAACTTTTAAAAAATCCGATGTCTCAAAGACATCGGATTTTTAGCACTGAAAAAAGTTCAAATTATAGCCGTTTGCAGTATAATCTGGCTTGTTTGTAGTAGCTTTAGCGACTTAATCTCATTAAGGTCGTTAAGGCGATTACAAGTCTACTACAAACACTACAAACACTACAAACACTACTAAGGGAGTTGTGGCTAAATAAAATACCCACACAAAATGAAAAAACAAAGTTAAAAAAACTTTGTTTCTCTATGGGTATATTATTTTTCACGCTCCTCCCTAATCGCCTTTTTTTTGGGGCAGTGTTTTCAGCCGCCGCCAAGACTCAGGTTTATCGTCGACTCGCCTTTTTGGGGCCAGGTTTTCAGCCACCAAGACTCAGGTTTGTCGTCAAATCGCCTTTTTGGGGCCAGGTTTTCAGCCAGCAAGGCTCAGGTTTGTCGTCGACTCGCCTTTGGGTGCATTTCTATTTTCCCGCTTACTAAAGTAAAGCACCAACCCCAAAGGGGTTTTCAGGCTAAAGTTTCGCTCCGCGAAACTTTAGCCTGAAAATGTGAATAGCCACAGGTGAAACCTGTGGTAAAGTAAAGTTAAAGTAAAGCACCAACCCCGACGGGGTTGAATGTGAAGTAAAACACCAACCCCGAAGGGGTTGGAATCGTTGGTTCTAGTCAAGCGGGAAAATATAAATGCGCCCATCGCCTTTTTGGGGCCGTGTTTTCAGAAATAAAGGCTCAGCTTTGTAGTCGGCTTGTAATCGCCTTTTTGGGGCCAGGTTTTCAGCCACCAAGACTCAGGTTTATCGTCGAATCGCCTTTTTGGGGCCAGGTTTTCAGCCACCAAGGCTCAGGTTTATCGTCGAATCGCCTTTTTGGGGCCAGGTTTTCAGCCACCAAGGCTCATGTTTTTCATCGACTCGCCTTTTTGGGGCCAGGTTTTCGGCCGCCACGGCTCAACTTTGTCGTCGACTCGCCTTTATGGAGCCATGTTTCCAGCCACCAAGGCTCATGTTTTTCATCGAATCGCCTTTTTGGGGCCAGGTTTTCAGCCAGCAAGGCTCAGGTTTGTCGTCGACTCGCCTTTTTGGGGCCAGGTTTTCAGCCAGCAAGGCTCAGGTTTGTCGTCGACTCGCCTTTGGGTGCATTTCTATTTTCCCGCTTACTAAAGTAAAGCACCAACCCCAAAGGGGTTTTCAGGCTAAAGTTTCGCTCCGCGAAACTTTAGCCTGAAAATGTGAATAGCCACAGGTGAAACCTGTGGTAAAGTAAAGTTAAAGTAAAGCACCAACCCCGACGGGGTTGAATGTGAAGTAAAACACCAACCCCGAAGGGGTTGGAATCGTTGGTTCTAGTCAAGCGGGAAAATATAAATGCGCCCATCGCCTTTTTGGGGCCGTGTTTTCAGAAATAAAGGCTCAGCTTTGTAGTCGGCTTGTAATCGCCTTTTTGGGGCCAGGTTTCCAGCCACCACGGCTCAGGTTTGTCGTCGAATCGCCTTTATGGGGTCAGGTTTTCAGCCAGCAAGACTCAGGTTTGTCGTCGAATCGCCTTTTTGGAGCCAGGTTTTCAGCCAAGACTCGTTTGTAGTAGGCGATTTATCAATGTTTAAGCAAGTTGCAGGGGGCCATAAGCTGAGAGAGCTAAACAATAAATAATTGTAACTATTCTAGTTTTTTTATATCCGCCTTGGGCTGTAAGTCCTTAGCTTTTGCTTAAGATAGGCTTGGTAAGCAGATTGGGCGTTTTGTTGACAGGCTGTTTGCCAAGCGTTTTCATCCGCTTTTCTGTTTCGTTCTTGTTCTGCTTGACGCTTCTTAGCCAGTTCGGCTGGTTCTAGACTTTGTATTTGCTTTTGGGCTTCTATGCATGTCTTTTGAGCGTCTGGCCGTCCAAATAGGCTTGGTAAGCGGCTTTGGTGTTTTGTTGACGCGCCGGTTGCCACGCCTTTTCGTCTTCAGCTTGGGCTTTTTCTATGAGCCTAAGTTTGGCTTCATCAGCTGGTCTTTTGAGCGTCTGGCCGTCCAAATAGGCTTGGTAAGCGGCTTCGGTGTTTTGTTGACGCGCCGGTTGCCAAGAAATTACGGTAAGTACTTTGATGATGGTGAGCACAACGAAACAGGCGTTTAGCGAACGCCAAACTTCGTTCTGGAACGCATAAGAGGATGATAAGTACAACTAATATTGCTACTAAACGAATTATTCTGTCTGGTAAGTACAACGAATGGTAATCTCCATTAGGTAGTGATGATGAGCCTAACGGAGACTGTCGCTCAAAGCGAGAGTATCCGTTTACCACCATCCGGTGTGTGGCACTACCCAACGAATTACGGGTAAGTACAACGAATTCTTCTATTAGGTAGTGATAATGAGCCTAATAACGGATACTATCCCTTCAAAGGAAATGAAGTGATTTGACGGAGACTCTCGTTCAACGCGACAGTAACTATCCGTTTACCACTTGACGGAGACTCTCGCTCAACGCGACAGTATCCGTTTACCACTTGACGAAGACTCTAGTTCAACGCGACAGTAACTATCCGTTTACCACTTGACGGAGACTCTCGCTCAAAGCGACAGCAAGTATCCGTTTACCACTTGACGAAGACTCTAGTTCAACGCGACAGTAACTATCCGTTTACCACTTGACGGAGACTCTCGCTCAACGCGACAGCAAGTATCCGTTTACCGATTCGACGACAAAGCTGAGTCTTGGCGGCTGAAAACCTAGCCCCAAAAAGGCGATTCGACGACAAAGTTGAGCCTTGGTGGCTGAAAACACGGCCCTAAAAAGGCGATTCGACGATAAACCTGAGTCTTGGCGACTGAAAACCTGGCCCCAAAAAGGCGATTCGACGACAAACCTGAGTCTTGGCGGCTGAAAACCTGGCCCCAAAAAGGCGATTATAAGCCGACGACAAACCTGAGTCCCGGTGGCTGAAAACCTGGCCCCAAAAAGGCGATTCGACGACAAACCTGAGTTTTGGTGGCTGAAAACCTGGCCCCAAAAAGGCACTTGACGAAGACTCTCGTTCAACGCGACAGTAACTATCCGTTTACCACTTGACGGAGACTCTCGCTCAACGTGACAGTAACTATCCGTTTACCACTTGACGGAGACTCTCGCTCAACGTGACAGTAACTATCCGTTTACCACTTGACGGAGACTCTCGCTCAACGCGACAGTAACTATCCGTTTACCATTTGACGGATACTCCCGCTCAACGCGACAGTAACTATCCGTTTACCACTTGACGAAGACTCTCGTTCAACGCGACAGTAGCTATCCGTTTACCATTTGACGGAGACTCCCGCTCAAAGCAATAGTATACGTTTACCAATTGACGAAGACTCCCGCTCAAAGCGACAGTAGCTATCCGTTTACCACTTGACGAAGACTCTCGCTCAACGCGACAGCAACTATCCGTTTACCACTTGACGAAGACTCTCGCTCAACGCGACACTAACTATCCGTTTACCACTTGACGAAGACTCTCGCTCAACGCGACACTAACTATCCGTTTACCACCTGACGGAGACTCCCGCTCAAAGCGACAGCACCCGTTTACCACTTGACGAAGACTCTCGCTCAACGCGACACTAACTATCCGTTTACCACTTGACGGAGACTCTCGCTCAACGCGACAGTAACTACTCTCGCTCAACGCGACACTAACTATCCGTTTACCACTTGACGAAGACTCTCGCTCAACGCGACAGTAACTATCCGTTTACCACTTGACGAAGACTCTCGCTCAACGCGACAGCACCCGTTTACCACTTGACGAAGACTCTCGCTCAACGCGACAGTAACTATCCGTTTACCACTTGACGGAGACTCTCGCTCAACGCGACAGTAACTATCCGTTTACCACTTGACGGAGACTCTCGCTCAACGTGACAGTAACTATCCGTTTACCACTTGACGGAGACTCTCGCTCAACGTGACAGTAACTATCCGTTTACCACTTGACGGAGACTCTCGCTCAACGCGACAGTAACTATCCGTTTACCACTTGACGGAGACTCTCGCTCAACGTGACAGTAACTATCCGTTTACCACTTGACGGAGA
>Ga0190343_1000070_pt1 | contig 46724 bp, 35 predicted proteins | sample 48721312_MG_FD_161664 | JGI IMG/M metagenome (GOLD analysis project Ga0190343, IMG submission 161664) | Hydrothermal vent microbial mat bacterial communities from Southern Trench, Guaymas Basin, Mexico - 4872-13-1-2_MG | ecosystem: Environmental > Aquatic > Marine > Hydrothermal vents >... | reverse complement strand
CTAAAATGCCGTTGTCCCGTTTTTTAAAGAACTCCGGCAAAAACAAGCTGTAGCGGTTTGATGCTATGCAAGTAAAATTATCTTTTAGGACGGCTACAAAGGGAAAGGCGTACTTTCTGGTAAAAAATTTGTAAACTGTGCGATGTTCATCTTTAAATGACTCGTCATTTAACAACTCGCGAATAATTTCCATTTAACGGGTGGCTTTATCATTTTCGTCTGCCAATGTTTGTTTTTCCATAAATTGATTTTACCTACTGTTTGAAAGTTAATAACTATAACACATTTTCCTTAACTTAATGGCATTGAGGTTTCACCTGGGGCTATTCACATTCAACCCCTTCAGGGTTGGGGCCCTTCCCTGACTCTCCTCTCCCCAGGTTTCACCTGGGGCTATTCACATTCAACCCCTTCAGGGTTGGGGCCCTTCCCTGACTCTCCTCTCCCCAGGTTTCACCTGGGGCTATTCACATTCAACCCCTTTGGGGTTGGGGCCCTTCCCTGACTCTCCCCAGGTTTCACCTGGAGCTATTATCTCGCGTAGCGAATTACTGCGTTTCACATTCAACCCTTTCGGGGTTGATATCCTAAAATGATTTTATAAGTCTTTGTTCATTCTTCATTTTTCATTTTTCATTCTTAATTCTTATATATCATACCCCAAAATCGGTGCCAGCCACCGTTCGGCTTCGGCGATTGTCATGCCCTTTCGTTTGGCATAGTCTTCCACCTGATCTTTCTCAATCTTACCGGTGCCAAAGTATTGCGCCTGTGGATGTGAGAAGTACCAACCAGACACCGCCGCGGCTGGGTGCATCGCAAAACTCTCTGTCAACGTAATCCCGGCATTTTTGTCCGGTTGGATGAGTGCCCAAAGTGTCGCCTTTTCGGTGTGTTCGGGGCAAGCGGGATAGCCGGGGGCCGGGCGGATGCCTTGATAGGCTTCTTTTATCAGCTCGGCATTGGCGAAGTCTTCATCCGGCGCGAAGCCCCAAAACTCTTTTCGCACGCGCTCGTGCATCCGCTCGGCAAACGCTTCGGCGAGTCTATCGGCGAGGGCTTTCAACAGGATACTGCTGTAGTCGTCATGGGCTTGTTCAAAACGAGTAGCATGTTCATCTATCCCAATACCCGTCGTGACGGCAAAAGCACCGATATAGTCTGCAACGCCCGTGTCTTTCGGCGCAATGAAGTCAGCGATACACATATTCGGCTTAGCTTTGGACATTTGCTGGCGAATGTGGTGTAGCACCGCTTTGACTTGGGTGCGGGTGTCGTCGGTGTAAATTTCAATGTCATCGTCATTGACGCTGTTGGCGGGGAAAAAGCCAATGACGGCCGTGGCTTTAAGCCAGTTTGCGTTGATAAAGTTGTCTAACATTTCTTGCGCGTCTTGATAGACTGAACTTGCCTGAGGGCCGACTCTTTTATCTTTAAGAATGTCGGGAAAACGCCCCGGCATGTCCCACGTTTTGAAAAACGGTGTCCAGTCAATCCGATTCTTGAGTTCTTCTATCGAATAATCGTCAAACACTTTGAGGCCTAAGAAGGTGGGCTTAGGCGGCGTGTAGTCGCGCCAGTTGATGAGGAGTTTATTCGCTCTCGCTTGTGACAACGTGGCCTTTTTCCGTTGGCTTTGTTGCTCAGCACGTTTTTCGCGGATTTGGGCGTATTCCTCACGTACTTGTTTGGCATAGTCGGCCTTTAATTCGGTGGAGAGTAGCTTTTGGGCTACGCCCACGGCACGGGAAGCATCGGGTACATAGACGACGGGGTTATTATAGCCAGGTTCTATTTTAACTGCTGTATGCACCTTGGAGGTGGTAGCACCCCCAATCAGTAACGGTACCTCAAAGCCTTGCCGCTCCATTTCTTTGGCGACATGCACCATTTCGTCTAATGACGGCGTGATCAGTCCCGATAAGCCGATGATGTGACAGTTTTGTTCGCGGGCCGTTTTGAGAATCGTTTCGGCCGGCACCATGACGCCTAAGTCGATGATTTCAAAGTTATTGCATTGCAAAACCACGCCGACAATGTTTTTGCCGATGTCGTGAACATCGCCTTTGACGGTGGCGAGCAGGATTTTGCCTTGGGTTTTCAGGGTGTCGCCGTCGCTTTTTTCAGCTTCAATGTAGGGCATTAAGTATGCAACGGCCTTTTTCATGACGCGGGCCGATTTGACGACTTGTGGCAAGAACATTTTACCGGCCCCAAATAAGTCACCGACGACATTCATGCCATCCATTAGCGGCCCTTCAATGACATGTAAAGACCGTTCTGCTTGTTGTCGGGCTTCTTCGGTGTCTGCTTCAATGTAGTCGGTGATGCCTTTTACTAGGGCATGTTCAAGACGTTTTGCCACCGGGGCTTCGCGCCAAGCGGCTTCTTGTTTATCGTCTGGCGTGCTGCCGTCTTTTTTGTACTTATCGGCAATTTCTAACAGCCGTTCAGTGGCATCGTCACGGCGATTCAGAACAACGTCTTCAACGCGCTCGCGCTGTTCGGCCGGTAAGTCTTCATAAATGGCTAATTGCCCGGCGTTGACGATTCCCATGTCCATACCGGCTTTAATAGCGTGATAGAGAAAAACGGAGTGAATGGCTTCACGTACCGGGTTATTGCCGCGAAATGAGAACGAGACGTTGGAGACGCCGCCTGAAATCAGAGCGTGTGGCAACGTTTGTTTGATTTCGCGGGTGGCTTCGATAAAATCAACGGCATAGTTGTTGTGTTCTTCAATACCGGTTGCCACCGCAAAGATATTGGGATCAAAAATAATGTCTTCGGGTGGAAAGCCGACTTGTTCCGTTAATATCTGGTAGGTGCGTTGGCAGATTGCTACTTTCCGCGCCTTGGTATCGGCTTGCCCTTGTTCATCAAATGCCATGACGATGACGGCCGCGCCAGAGCGTCTAATCAGTTTGGCTTGTTCAAGGAATTTCTCTTCGCCTTCTTTGAGGCTGATGGAGTTGACGATGCCTTTGCCTTGTATACATTTTAGGCCGGCCTCTAAGATTTCCCATTTGGAGGAGTCAATCATAATGGGCACTTTGGAAATTTCTGGTTCCGACGCGATCATATTTAAGAAGTTGGTCATCACCGCCTTAGAATCCAACAAGCCTTCGTCCATATTCACGTCAATCACTTGGGCCCCATTTTCGACTTGTTGGCGGGCCACACTTAAGGCCTCTTCGTAATTTTCCTCTTTAATCAATCGCTTAAAACGGGCCGAGCCTGTGACGTTGGTGCGTTCGCCGACATTGACGAACAGTGAGTCTTTTTCAATTGTGCAAGGTTCTAAGCCAGAAAGGCGACAAGCAATCGGAATATCGGGCAATTGGCGCGGTGGATATTGTTCGACGGCCTCCCGAATGGCGCGAATATAGTCTGGTGTGGTACCACAACAACCACCAACGAGGTTGATAAATCCATTTTTGGCCCAATCGCCAATTTCTGTTGCCATCTCATCGGGCGTTTCATCATAGCCACCGAATTCGTTAGGCAACCCGGCATTGGGGTAGACAGAAACGTAAGTTTCTGAAATTTTTGACAGTTCGGCAATATATTGGCGCAACTGTTTTGGCCCCAAGGCGCAGTTTAAACCGATACTCAGTGGCTGGGCATGGCGTAGGGAATTCCAAAAAGCTTCGGTGGTTTGCCCAGACAAAGTGCGGCCGGAAGCGTCAGTGATAGTGCCAGAAATCATAATAGGCAGGTGCAGATTATGGTCATCAAAATATTTTTGCACCGCAAAAATCGCGGCTTTAGCGTTCAAGGTATCAAAAATCGTTTCAATCAACAGTAAGTCGGCACCGCCGTCAACTAAACCTTGGATGGCTTCGTAATAGGCATTGACTAAATCATCAAAGGTAATGTTACGAAAGCCGGGGTTATTGACATCTGGAGACATGGAACAAGTGCGATTAGTGGGGCCAATTGAGCCGGCGACAAAGCGCGGTTTATCTGGGGTTTTGGCCGTCATTTCATCAGCAGCTTCACGGGCGAGTTTGGTGGCTGCGACATTGATTTCGTAGGCCAAGTCTTCCAGATGGTAGTCCGCCATTGAAATCCGTGTACTGTTAAAGGTATTGGTTTCGATGATGTCGGCCCCGGCTTCAAGGTATTGGGTGTGGATTTCCTTAATGATGTGCGGTTGGGTTATCGACAATAAGTCGTTGTTGCCTTTTAAGTCGGTAGCCCAATCCTTGAAGCGTTCACCGCGGAAGTCGGCTTCTTGCAACTCGTGTTGCTGAATCATGGTGCCCATCGCGCCGTCGAGGATGAGGATGCGTTGTTTTAACAACGATTGGATGGTGGCAAAACGGTTGGTGTTAGACATAAAATTTCCTGCTTTGGGTTTGTAGTGAGCCAGGGGCGTTGCCCCTGGCTATATTAATTTCGCCCCAAACCAGGGGCGTTGCCCCTGGCTATATTAATTTCGCCCCAAACCAGGGGCGTTGCCCCTGGCTATATTAATCTCGCCCCGTTGGGGCTGACTTGTTAGCCTCTATTAGCCCCTTCGGTAAGTATTATTAAAACCAGGGGCAACGCCCCTGGAATTCGCCAACATGGCCCTCAAAAAAGCCGCTAGGTTTTAGACACCTTGGCATGGTAAGCCATTAACAAAAGCTATTAACATCAAGAAAATAGTTTTCGTGCAGGATGGAGTTTACAACTATTTTATCATGAAAAACACTTTTTTTTCGCGTTTGCCAAACTAACTAAAGTTTGGACTCCGGCACTGCCAAACTCTGCAAAATAGGATCGCCGCATCGGTTGGTGTCAGATTAAAAGTTTCTCTAATTTTTTTGACTTCACGACTGGTGAGTAACCCGTTGATTTTTCTCTGTTCATCCAGAATACGCGCTTGATTACGGTGTGCTTGGGTTGGCGTGACTATTTTTGAGCCACAGGTTGAACATGTTGAGGATTCATATTGGACTGTTAAGGTTTTTCCTTTATAAGTTGTTTTTTCGGTACCAATATGAGGAATCAGTTGCCCTTCTTCACACATTGGGCATGTTAGGTTTTGATCACGCATAGATTACCTATTTTATGTCTGTCTATCTAGGTAGATGGAATGAACCAATGATCAGCCACGATGAGGATAACCTCAGTTTAAGATACTACAATGTATCTAGGTGGCCTTCCGAACTGGTACAGGTTGTTATATAAACATCAAAAGTCACCGCTTTATTTCCTTGTGGCAAGGTATATTCTTTTGAGCCAATGAACTGGGAATCTTTTAATGAACATAAGCATTTGACAAGTTCTTCAACAGAATACCCAAGATTGAGGGCATCAATTTGCGGTTTTTCGTGTTGACTTTGGTAAGCAATATTACCCAGTTTTGCGGCTTGACAAATCTCTTTAAGAGAATATTTTGATGTTTTATTGGACACAATTCAATCCTTAACTAAAGTTTGGACTCCTGAAAAAAAACGTTCCCACGCCTGCGCGTCAATACCCTATCGCATCGTATATAGCGTTTCCCGATTGAGTGAAATACAAATCAGTAACGCTCAACATAAGCGACTCCTCAACCCAGATAGGGGTTGAATTTGAAACGCAGTAACTCGCTACGCGAGATAATAGAAAAGAACCATGTTTTGGCCTTTTTTGTATTTAACCAAATCGGTAAATGCTATAGTTGGGTAGTTGGCTTCGCATTCTGATATTTTATGGCCATCAAAACCGATAGTCCAAAAACCTGCCAAAAAATAGCTCAATAACAGGTACCCGCGTATCACTATTCTGCCAAACTTCAGTCGGACGACTGTCTTCCTGACGTTTGGACGATTGCCAAACTAAAAACAACGTAAAGTAAAAACTTTTGCGTTGTTTGGACGCTTGTTAAATGATGAGTACAACTCCATAAACAACGGATTAGCAGACATCACTCTTTGGGGCCATTCTCGCGGAGAGTTAGTTTATTAAATTCTCAATCAATTCGTTTATTTAATAAGTTTGTAGTAGTCGCTTTAGCGACTTAATCTGGCTAAATTAAATCAATTCGTTTCTTTCTGAGAGCAAAGTGCTGTTATTGATGAATACAACGCCATCGAGTACAACGGATTAGCGGATATCACTTTTTGGGGCCATTCCCGCGGAGAGTTAGTTTATTAAATTCTCAATCAATTCTTTTATTTCTGAGAGCAAAGTGCTGTTATTGATGAGTATCTATAGATGTTCATAAAAATAATTTCAAAACAATAGTGAATAAATAGACGCCCAAGATAAATCTTGGACTCCGGACAAAATAGACGTCCAAGATAAATCTTGGACTCCGGACAAAATAGACGTCCAAGATAAATCTTGGACTCCGGAGGATTTAGGATTAGCGGATATCACTCTTTGGGGCCATTCCCGCTGACTACAACGCGGCTAATCCGTTGTACCAGCTATTAGTTCAATATTCTCAATAACAAAATCCGTTGAGTCCGAAAAAAAATTGCATTCGATGGAATTGCACTATAAAATTAGTCTTGTTTGTAAGGCCCAAGAAATTTATGACCGTCAAAATGAATTAAGTGATCGGGGTTATCAGCTATCCAAACTTCGGTTTCCCATGCAATTTCAACTATCCATTTTTTGAATTCCTTTTTGCTTAGAAAGGTTGTCACATAAATGACATCTACGGGACAATTTTTAGTCAATTCTTTCAATTCTAATAATCTCACTTCATTAATAGCACCGCTACTATGAACTGCTTCAATCAAATAGAGCCAATTTTTGGAAGCGTTGTAGCTAATGATATCAGGCAATTCTTCGTGTGGCCCTATAGAAAAATTAAGCATTTCCAGTGTTTTTTCGTCCATAAACAGCATTTTGTTTGAAGTATCACCAATATATAGAATTTGGCAGCCTTTACCAAATCGAGGCAAAAATTCTTCAACAATTTGCTTTTGTAAAATATTGTGCTGTCCGGCTGAGAGTTCAAGTAATCGCCCATTGGGTAAAGTCACCGGGACTTTTTCAATATTTCTTGTTCTGGCTAACCGCGTTTTCAATGAGTCATGATTAGCAACGTACTTTTGTAGCTGACTTTTCCAATGATTTGTTTTGTAATGGATTATTAAATTCTTGAAATGGGGAGCTAAACTGTACCCCCGGGTTGGATCGTTAGTGGCTGCATTTGGATTATCAGCACTATTAATAATAAATCCGGCTAAAACCAGCATCCTCAAGTCTTTTCTACGAATATCGTCATAAGAGCCACTGGAAATATTCTCTTCAAAATGTTCGTTAATAAAAGATATGATGTCTCTGGTTTTAACAGCGCGTTTTTCTTCTAATCCTTGCGCGTTTTTCCAAGCATTTGTCACACCGGCAACCGCCAAAAAAGCCATTGCCATTCGTTCTCTTCTCCTTTCTGTTTGTTCAAGAATAGGTATTTCCGTCAAAGAAAGAATGTCAATCGCTTCTTCAAGAATTTTCTTGACTGATGCCGATTTTTTACTATTTGTCATTCAGATACCTGCCCATTTAAAACAAAGTTGGAATCGGTTTGAAGAAATGACGTTTTTTTTGAATTTCTTCTTTTTCATACAGTTGCCCTTTGTCTAAACAATTTTTGACCGATTGGGCTAACTGATAAGCCAATAGAGGTGGCACCGCATTACCTATTTGGTAAAATTGATTGGTTTCAGTGCCATAAAATTCAAACCAATCTGGAAAACTTTGTAATCTGGCCGCTTCTCGGACAACTAATCGGCGCCGTCTGCCATCGGGTAATTTGATTCGTTGCATATCGCCTGTCGGCGCGGCGATATTGCGACAAGTTAAGGTTCTGGCCGGTTTATTGGGAGATAAATCTCGCGGATTGATACATTGAGAGGCGGTTTCGTATTTTTTGACATAGTTATCCATTGATGGGGTCAAAATTTTCGCGTCATCAATCACTTGGTACATTAAATCACCAATCGCGTCAGAAACAGTTCGCTTTTTTAGGCTCGGTTTTGGAAACGTAAATTGGCTACGATGTCCTACCACAAATACTCTTTCTCGGTTTTGTGGGACTCCGTAATTGACGGCATTTAGAAGTTGATAATCAATGATGTAGCCCAGCGCCATTAATTCTTCTGTAATTTGGTCAAAGTAGCCTTTGTTGGCGTACAACATCCCTCTGACGTTTTCAAACATAAAAATGGTTGGATTGGCTTTTTTGATCGCATTCAAGAAAATCGGAAAGCCGTCTCTATTATCTTGGTGGCCTTTTTGATGTCCGCCGACACTGAAAGGTTGACAAGGTGGCCCTCCAATGATGATATCAATTTTGTCATCTATAAAATCAATCTCTTGGCCCAGTTTTTTGGTAACACATTTGCCTTGAAGGTTTTGAGTATAGGTTAAAGCGGCGGCTTTGTCCATTTCATAGCCGACTGTTTTAAATCCAATGGCTTCAAAGCCCAGCGATAATCCACCACAACCTGCAAATAAATCAATCACTTGCTCATTCAGGGACTTTTTGGGTTTTAGACTTTGATTAATTGTTTGTACATAGTTCATAAAATTAACCGTCATTGATCTCGCTGTCACTGGGAATCCTTTAAATTAATATAGCCTGGGCATCGCCCCAGGTAGCCCCAACGGGGCGAAATTAATATAGCCTGGGGCATCGCCCCAGGTAGCCCCAACGGGGCGAAATTAATATAGCCTAGGGCATCGCCCCAGGTAGCCCCAACGGGGCGAAATTAATATAGCCTGGGGCATCGCCCCAGGTAGCCCCAACGGGGCGAAATTAATATAGCCTGGGGCATCGCCCCAGGTAGCCCCAACGGGGCGAAATTAATATAGCCTGGGGCATCGCCCCTGGCTCCATCGAGTACAACGGATTAGCGGACATCACTCCTTGATTTTTGGGCAAGTTTCAGGGTTGCGCTCGAAAATGGGTTCAGTGATTTCTTGCAATTGTTCTTCAAAATCGGTCAAATCATGCGTGTTCCAAAATTGGGCGAGTTCTTCAATAGAATCCGTTTGAGGAATGTTTGCTGTGTTCATTGGTTTTTTATTAAATCGCTGTTTTTCTGTATCTGTTCTCGCTGTCACTGGGAATCCTTTACCATAAGGAAATTGTATGACGACACAGCAGAGCGTCTGGGAAGGCGTTCCCACGCCTGAGCGTTCATCCTGATACCTAAGTTTTAACTAATTGATTTTATAAGTATTGGCATTCTCTAACTGGCTACCGTGCTGATAGTAAAATCAATCGCTTACAAATATCCCGGAGACTTGTGTATAAGTGCCGGAGCGTGGGAACGCGGAAAGAAACCAGAACAGTTAAACCAGTGCTTTCATTCCCAATAAATGACTAATTTATATTCCATCATCTAAGTCTTCCCAGTAAATCGCAAAACCATTTGGTTCAAGCGACCAATTTTGACGTTGTGCCGGTGTCGCTGTTGCTAACCAATGCAACCACGGTATTTTGTTGATTGGTACACTGATTTCTCGTCCATCACTTAGAGATACATACAAAATCTGATTGACAAAATAGGCATATGTCGCACTAACGAGGGGTTCCATCACTTTAGCTGCCAAAGTACTCATTCCAAGCTCCCAATAATTTCCCAATAATTGGTTTTTGTGTTGACGTGTTAGAATCAATTCCTGATTATAACTTTTTTTTTGAGAACTCTAACGATATGGATTTTAAGATATTTTATAAATGGCTCATTCACATTCAACCCCTTCAGGGTTGAGCCTTTTTGATATTGCTTTCCCCAGGTTCCACCTGGGGCTATTCACATTCAACCCCTTCGGGGTTGGCGTATTAATATAATATAAACAAAATCCGTTATAATCAACAAAATTCCTTTATTTATGAGATCAAAGTTCTGTTATTGATGAGTACAACGCCACCGAGTACAACGGATTAGCGGATATCGCTTTTTGGGGCCATTCCCGCAGAAAGTTAGTTTATTATAGCGTTTCCCGATTGAATGAAATACAAATCAATAACGTTCAACATAAGCGACTCCTCAACCCCGATAGGGGTTGAATTTGAATAGCCCCAGGTGAAACCTGGGGTATGTGGAAAAATGGGTCAACCCTGAAGGGGTTGAATGTAAATAAGGGTTTTGTATTTAACCAAATCGGGAAATGCTATAAATTCTCAATCAATTCGTTTATTTCTGAGAGCAAAGTACTATTATTGATGAGTACAACGCCATCGAGTACAACGGATTAGCGGACATCACTTTTTGGGGCCATTCCCGCGGAGAGTTAGTTTATTAAATTCTTAATCAATTCGTTTCTTTCTGAGAGCAAAGTGCTGTTATTGATGAGTACAATTCTATAGATGTTCAGAAAAATAATTTCAAAAATCGTGAATAAATAGACGCCCAAGATAAATCTTGGACTCCGGACAAAATAGACGTCCAAGATTTATCGATGACTCCGGATGAATTGGACTCCGGATGACGAATTAGACGCCCAAGATAAATCTTGGACTCCGGACGATTTAGGATTAGCGGATATCACTCCTTGATTTGGGGGCCATGTTCTGTTATTGATGAGTACAACTCTATCAAGTACAACGGATTAGCGGAGCCTACCACCTATCAGTTTGTAAAAGTCATTATTTTTCAACACATTTTCAACACAGAGTTCACAGAGAACCACAGAGTCACACAGAGCCATCTCTTTCTTAACGGAAATCTACATCTGAAACGCCGTGATTTCTCCGTGTTCTCTGTGTTGAGGATTTGAAAACTGATAGGTGGTAAGATTAGCGGACAAACGAATTATTTTGGGCCATTCCGGCTTATTGAGTCAAATGTCGGGTGGGTAGAACGAAGCGAAACCCACCGAATCGACTAGAAAATCGCCAAAAAAAAATCGAGCAGGGGACACCCCTGCACCCCGTCAAAGTCTTCAAATGACCAAAGAACCAAATAATCTATTGTCTGCGACGCACGGGCCACACATCGTTGGTGCCGGGCTTGTCGTAGGTGTTGACGTCGCCGTAGCTGAGGTTCACGAGCCATGCGCCGCTGGCGACGTCCGCGTACGGGGTAGACAACCAATAGTAGCTGGGCCGCACGCCCGAGAACGCATCGCCTTCCCGCCATTTACCGGTACCGGCCGCGTTGGAGAGCGCAGGGCCGCTATATTTCTTATCTATCATTGCTTCCCATTCTTCCTTGGTAGGCAAACGCCACATACCTGCCTTTGAACCATCACGAAGGCCACATTGTCCATGCGCTAGTTTAGCGGCACTTTGCATGGCCGTTTGCCAACCTTGTTCGCCAAAACAATTGGCATTCTTCAGCCATATCAGTCCAGTTCGCTGATCAGTGACGGTACCATTGCCATTGTTCATGTAGGGTGCCAAACTAACAGTCCACACTTTGCCACGCTCTGCCAACGCACCGTCGCTCACAATACGATTTGCAACCATTTTCACTTTGACAAACAACGGTTTTTTTCTGCCAGTCTGCCAGAGTGCTTGCGCGTCACCGGGAGCGATTTTCATTACGCCGAGTTTATTTCTACCTAATGGGCTAAGAAATTGCCTTACCCACGCGGCTTGCCATTTTAAGTCAACTAAGAATTTTTCAGCGTCTGCTTCATACTTTTTCAGATAAGCAACCCCGGCTTGATAACGTAAATCACGCTGTTGCACCGCTTGGTTAAACTGTTCTAACAATTGTTGACGGCGGGCTTGAAATTGGGGCGTGGTTTCAAATCGACCCTGTTTGGGATTTAACAAAGCGGCAAAATCCACCCTTGAAGACAGCAACGAAATTCGTTCTTCAAACTCAGCCAACTTGGGTGAGTTGGGATTGACTTGACGTAAACGGGCTAAATATTGTTTGGCTTGGTTTAGTTGTCCTCGATCCAAAGCTTTGTTTGCCCAACCGGCATAACGTGTGGCAATTTTATCCAAACCGGCTAACGCCTCGGCATTGCTTGGCTCTTTTTCCAATACCGCTTTATAACATTCAAAAGCCGTTCCACCCTCGCCCGTTGTTAAACGATTGGCTTTGAAATGCGCTTCGCACTCTTGCAATAACACAACAACCGCTAACGAAGGTTCAGGCTGGGGTTCTAAAACCGGGCTTGATGGTTGGCGGATCGGTGGTTGCTGTTTCTCCAATTCAGCGCGTTGTCGTTCCAGCTCAGCGCGTTGTCGTTCCAACTCGGCGCGTTGCCGTTCAACTTCATCATTCCCTGAACCACATCGTCCAAAACAAAACCGTTCCAACAAAGACACTGATTCCCATGGCACCTGTTGCACTTCGGCTTCCTTGGTATCATGCATGACTTGCTTACGCACCTCAATAAACAAATCCGGCGCACTCCAATGCGCCTTGGTTTGCAACGCGGCCAATAAGTGTTTAGTATAAATACTATTGCGTTCTCCGGGGCCTCCCCATGACGGTTTATCAGGTGCCGTCGCAAACGCAATCAAGGTGCCCGACGGGCTGTCCATTTTGGCTAAGCCCTTTTTTATGCCCTTCAGTGCGGTGGTTTTATAAGGATTATCTCGACACGCATCAAGGATCACTATATTGGCGCTATTATTAGCCTGTCCCATTTGCGCGAGAACCCGGCCAGCATCAAAGGCCTCAAATTCAATATCAGCCTCCGAGTTGATTTTGGCATCAACGGGCAGCAGATAATTACTGTTTCGGCTTTGCAGCCCGTGCCCTGAGAAATAAAACAAGCCCTCACCCCCACGAAGCTGTAGCTGCTTTCCAAAGTTTTTCACGGCTGTTACCATGGTTTTCTTGTCAAGATTGCGCCCTAACATCACTTTAAAGCCCAAGCGGCTGAGGTGGGCTGTCATGTCTTGGGCATCAAAGACGGGATTATCTAGCGAAGGCATAGATTGGTAATCGCTATTACCAATCACTAATGCAAGCCGCTTGGAATTGTCAGGAGCGGTTGTTGTTGCAATCGGGGCTGAAGTGGCCCCATTGTTGACGCTCTTTTGTTGCGCGTCATCGGGGTTTGAACAGGCCGTTAGTAATATAATAAGGCCCAAACTGATACGATGGAACATAATGGACTCCTTCTCTAACTACATGGATTGTATATAATAAGGGATTTTATTAGATGTCCAAGATAAATCTTGGACTCCGGACAAATAGACGTCCAAGATAAATCTTGGACTCCGGACGTAATTAGACGTCCAAGATAAATCTTGGACTCCGGATAAATAGACGTCCAAGATAAATCTTGGACTCCGGAGGAATTAGACGTCCAAGATAAATCTTGGACTCCGGACTCTGGACGATTTAGACGTCCAAGATAAATCTTGGACTCCGGACGATTCAGATGCGTAATTAGTTGTACTCTAAGAGAAATTCGTTCATCCGCGTAATTCGTTGTACTTTCAGTCTGATTAATCCGTTTATCCACGTCATCCGTTGTACTTTCAGTCTGATTAATTCGTTTATCCGCGTAATTCGTTGTACTTAATCCGTGATAAAACAACCAAATAATCTATTGTCCGCCTCGCACCGGCCACACATAATAGGTGTAGGCCTTGCCACTGGTGCTGGCACCGCCAAGGTTAAGGTACACGCGCCATGCGTAGTTGGCATTATCCGCGTCCGGGGTAGACGACCAATAATAAAACGACTGCACGCCCGAAAACGCATCGTTTTCCCGCCATTTACCCGTACCGGCCGCGTTGGAGATCACTGGGGATTTATATCTCTTATCTATAATTGCCTCCAATTCTTCCTTGGTAGGCAAACGCCACATACCCTCAGTTGAACCGTCATGGAGGCCACATTGCCCCTGCGCGAGCTTAGCCGTTTTTTGCCTGGCCTTTCCCCAACGTTGCCGGCTGCCAAAACAATTGGCATTTTTCAACCAAATCAGTCCCGTCTGCTGATCAGTAACGGTACCATTACCATTATCTAGGTAGCGGTACAAACTAAAGTGCCACACTTTGCCATCTTCTACCAACGCACCATCGCTCTTAATACCCGTTTCAGCCATTTCGGCCCTAACAAACAACGGTTTTTCTCGGCCAGACTGCCAAAGTGCTTGCGCGTCACCGGGAGCGATTTTCATGACACCGTGTTTATTTTTACCGACTGAGCCAAGAAATTGTTTAACCCACGCGGCTTGCCATTTGAAGCCAACTGAGAGTTTTCTAGCGTCAGCGTCATAGTCTTTCAGATAAGCAACCCCGGCTTGATAACGTAAATCACGCAGTTGTGCCGCTTGGTTGAATTCTTCTAACAAGTGTTGACGGCGGGCTTGAAATTGGGACGTGGTTTCAAAACTATCCCGTTTGGGATTTAACAAAGCGGCAAAATCAACCTTTGCAGACAGCAACGAAATTCGTTTTTCAAACTCAGCCAACCTGGGTGAGTTGGGATTGACTTGACGTAAACCGGCTAAATATTGTTTGGCTTTATTGAGTTGTCTTCGGTTCAACGCGTCGTTTACCCAATCGGCATAACGTGCGGCAATTTTATCCAAACCAGCTAACGCCTCGGCATTGGTTGGTTCTTTTTCCAATACCGCTTTATAACACGCAAAAGCCGTTCCACCCTCGCCCGTTATCAAACGATTGGCTTGAAAATGCGCGTAGCACTCTCGCAATGACACCAACGAGGGATCAGCTTGGGGTAATTCGGCGCGTTGCCGTTCGTCATTCCCTAAACCACATCGCCCAAAACAAAACCGTTCCAACAAAGACACTGATTCCCACGGCACCTGTTGCACTTCGGCCTCCTTGGTATCACGCATGACTTGCTGACGCACCTCAATAAACAATTCAGGCGCACTCCAATGGGCTTTGGTTTGCAACGCGGCCACTAAGTGTTTAGTATAAATACTATTGCGTTCTCCGGGTAGGCCGCCCCATGACGGTTTATCAGGTGCCGTCGCAAACGCAATCAAAGTGCCCGACGGGCTGTCCATTTTGGCTAAGCCCTTTTTTAGGCCCTTCAGTGCGGTGGTTTTATAAGGATTATCTCGACACGCATCAAGAATGACTAGATTGACGTTATTATTAGCCTGCCCCATTTGCGCGAGAACCCGGCCCACATCAAACGCCTCAAATTCAATCTCAGCCTCCGAGTTGATTTTAGCATCAACGGGCACCAGATAATTACGGTTTCGGCTTTGCAGCCCGTGCCCTGAGAAATAAAACAAGCCCTCACCCCCACGACGCTGTAGCTGCTCCCCAAAGTCTTTCACGGCAGTTACCATGGTTTTCTTATCAACATTGCGCCCTAACATCACTTCAAAGCCCAACTGGCTGAGGACGGCCGTCATGTCTTGGGCATCAAAGACGGGATTATCTAGCGAAGGCATAGATTGGTAATCGCTATTACCAATCACTAAAGCAAGCCGCTTGGAATTGTCAAGAGCGGTTGTGTCAGGAGCGGTTGTCGTTACAATCTGGGTTGAAGTGGCCCCATTGTTGACACTATTTTGTTGCGCGTCATCGGGGTTTGAACAGGCCGTTAGTAATATAATAAGGCCCAAAAACAGACAGATACGATAGAACATAATGGACTCCTCCTCAAAATAACTACAAGGATTGTATATAATAAGGGATTTTATTCTAAGCCTAAAATCACGTCAGTCAACTTTTTTAAAATACAGCAATGACAACGGAATAGCTAATTATTCGTTTATCCGCGTACTACAAGGATTGTATATAATAAGGGATTTTATTTTAAGCCTAAAATCACGTCAGTCAACTTTTTTAAAATACAGCAATGACAACGGAATAGCTAATTATTCGTTTATCCGCGTACTACAAGGATTGTATATAATAAGGGATTTTATTCTAAGCCTAAAATCACGTCAGTCAACTTTTTTAAAATACAGCAATGACAACGGAATAGCTAATTATTCGTTTATCCGCGTAATTCGTTGTACTTTCAGTCTGATTGATTCGTAATTAGTTGTACTTAATTCGTTCATCCGCGTAATTAGTTGTACTTTCAGTCTTATTAATCCGTTTATCCACGTCATCCGTTGTACTTTCAGCCTGATTAATTCGTTTATCCGCGTAATTAGTTGTACTTTCAGTCTTATTAATCCGTTTATCCACGTCATCCGTTGTACTTTCAGCCTGATTAATTCGTTTATCCGCGTAATTAGTTGTACTCAAGACTATCGCTTTGAGCGAGAGCATGTGGCAAAAAACCCCCGTTTCGCCAATAGTGCCGCACCATAGGCCGCTTCAGTATATTGCGGTGTTTGCATATGAACACTAAGGAGATTTTGCCGTATTTGAGTCCAAGCACTATTCTTGGCACCACCGCCCACGGTATAAACGGTTGTTGGATACGGGGCCCCTAAGCTATATAAACGTTGATAGCCTTCGGCCTCAATTCGGGCAATGCTTTCCAACAAGCCTTGGAAAAAAATCACATCCTCGGCCGGACGAGGTTCCAAACGGGGCCGTCGTTTAGGATCGGCCACAGGAAAGCGTTCTCCTACCGAGAGCAGTGGATAATAGTCTAACTGAGTCGATTGATCGGGTTGCAACTGAGAAGTCATACTCGCCAATGCACTTGGCGTAAAATATTTCAACAACACGGCCCCGCCGGTGTTGGAGGCCCCGCCAGCAAGCCATTTATCCCATAAGCGGTGACTATAAACACCATATTCTGGCGAGAAGACGGGCTTATCGGACACCATTTTAAGGGCCAAAGTACTACCAAGCGAAGTGACGGCCTGGCCCACTTGTTCGGCCCCGGTGGCGAGGAAGGCCGCAATGCTATCAGTGGTGCCACTCACCACAACGGTTTTCGGGTTGAGGCCTATTGGCTTTGCCACGTTTTCCTTAACGGTGGCAATAGGTGTGCCTGGTGGTTGTACTTGGGGCAGAGAGGCCATATCAACGACTTTCGCTATCCAACTGGGCCAATGACACAATATTGTATCATAACCCAGCTTCAGGCAATTGTTTTCATCACTGATATCAAATCGGCCGGTGAGCTTTCCAGCTAACCAGTCGGCCTGATGTAGGACATGATGTACACCGTGTGGCTGAGTGTTCTTAAGTAACCAAAGCAATTTGGCTAGGCTAGAAGTAGCACCATGCGCCCCGCACTCGCGGGGGCCAATCTGCCGAATCTGTTCTGCTTCTTGAGTGGCACGCGCATCATTATACATTAAGGCCGGCCCCAGCGGTGTGCCGTGTTTATCGACCAATAACACGGTGGCCGAAGTACCATCAATGGCTAGGGCCGTGATGGGATAAGGTAGTGTGTCGCAGAGTTGCGTTAAAACCGCTGTTAAGGCTTGCCACCAGATAAGTGGCTCTTGTTCCACTTCGACACCACGGCGACTGGGGGCCGGCAATTCGATAGCTTGTTCAGCGAGGAGATGGCCCCCAATATCAATCGCACAACCCCGGCAGCCAGAGGTGCCAATATCAATACCAACAAAAATCGGTGGCGCTAATGTCATTTGTATATAAGAGTACGCACCAACCCCGAAGGGAGAATTAATCATTAATCATTAATCATTAATCATTAACTATTAATTGGGCCGAAACCCCAAAGGAAAAATTAACAATTAATCATTAATCATTAATCATTAACTATTAATTGGGCCGAAACCCCGTAGGGGGAATTAACAATTAATCATTAATCATTAATCATTAATCATTAATCATTAATCATTAATCATTAATAGGGCCTCAACCCCGTAGGGGTTGAATGTGAATAGCCACAGGTGAAACCTGTGGAAAGGTATATGAAACGTACCAACCCCAAAGGGGTTGAATATTTGACAATCTCGCATTGTGCCGTTTAAGTTGCCCGTTCCAATTTAAAATCAAGTTAAGTGGGTAAACAAAAATCTAAGGCTCATAACGAGCGGTAATAGTCGCTAAAGCGACTACTACAAACTTAGTCGCTAAAGCGACTACTACAAACATGACTACTACAAACATGACTACTACAAACACGACTACTACAAACTTAGTCGCTAAAGCGACTACTACAAACATGACTACTACAAACAGTTATTGTACCTTTGAAGATACCAAATAGGGTTTGAGGTTTTTGGTGACGAGTTTTTTGGTGATAAGGCGCTAATTGGGTCATTGGTACACCATTTTTCGTAATTAAAACAATTTCTCCGGTTTTAGCCACTTCGTCTAATAGGTATAAGCAGTTCATTTGAAAATCAGGGGCGCTTATCATTCTCATATCAGTTTCTCCGTTATCTTATCCATTTTGAGTTTTTGTACCAGAGGCGTTTGCCTAACCAGAAATTATCGCTTTTCCAATCATCGTCCTAAAATGTTTTAATGTCAATGTTTTAACAAGCCTACAAGATTTATCTTGTACGGGCAACCGCTAATAAAATCCTCTTTAATTGGTAATTGGTAATTGGTAATTGGCAATTGGTAATGGCGTGATATTTTTCAGAATAAGTTGAATTCCTCACCTTGGCAATCATTTTGTCCAAACCTTTAGGTTTGGACTTGAATTTTAATTTTTCTCAATGCAGGCTTATTAAATTTATTTAAGTCAGGCAAATCCTATTGATGATATACTCAACGTGGGAACAAATTTAACTTTTCTAATAAGGCAGGTGGGCAAGAAAAAGACTTTGCCGGCCCCCTACAAAAATCGCTGGGTATGGTTTTTCACGCGGTTTTTTGGGATCATATAACTATTATGGTATCTCATCTCAGCGACTCTAATCTAAAATGCAACTTTCCCCATCTCGGCCTCCTTTTCTGGCTTTTCTTTGGGTTGCTCAGTGCTTGTGCGCCTCAACCACCCATGCAATCGCCGGGCCATATCAATACGAGTAACATTCCGCCTCCCAAAAAGGATATTCCGCCGCTGATACAGCAACGAGCCTTTGTGCCGCCACCTCAGCCCACAGCACCGTTGGAAGTTTATACGGTGGTAGTTGATAGTGTGCCGGTTGATAAGTTATTGTTTACATTGGCACGCGATGCTGGCCTGAATGTTGATATTCATCCGGGCATTACTGGCACTGTCACGCTCAATGCGCTCAATCAAACGCTACCGCAATTGCTGGAACGCATTGCTAAGCAAGTAGATTTGCGTTATCGGATTGACGGGACGACTGTGACTATTTCGCCCGATTTGCCTTATATGCGTTTATATCAAATCGGTTATGTCAATATGTCTAGGGAGACTATCAGTGAAGTATCCGTCGCGACAGAAATCGCTCGTACTGGCGGAGGTATCAGTCAAGGTGGTACTGGCGGTGGTTCGGGCGGTAACACTTCCATCACCAAAATTACTAATAAATCAAACAATCGTTTTTGGGAAACACTTAACGAAAATATTCTGGCTATTTTGGCAACTACCCGTGATACCAGAAACGAGGATAATACCAAAGATAGAAAAGACAAAGTCATCATCAATAAAGAAAGCGGTGTTATGACAGTCCATGCGACTCACAGACAGCATAAAGAGATACAGCGTTTTATTGATCAGGTACTTGCCAACGTACAAAGACAAGTGCTGATTGAAGCAACCATTGTAGAAGTGCAGCTCGGTGATCAGTATCAAGCCGGGATAGATTGGCAACGCATTGCTGGAGATTTTAGTTATACACAATCACTGCTAGGGGGGAATCTGGGAAATACACCTTTTTATTCTTTTGGATACAGTAACCCTAACAGCCAAATTGGGAATATTTCTGCAACGGTGCGCTTACTTGAGCAGTTTGGCGCGGTTAAAGTGCTATCCAGTCCCAAAATTATGGCACTGAATAATCAAACGGCCATCCTAAAAGTGGTTGATAATATTGTTTATTTTACGACAGAGATAAAAATCACCGAGACTGAGACAAGAACGAAGGAAACATTTACAACAAAAATCAATACAGTGCCGGTGGGCTTAGTGATGAGTGTGACTCCGCAAATCAGCGAAAATGAGGTTGTTATTATGAATATCCGCCCAACCATTTCGCGTGTGACGGAGTTCAAGCCTGATCCTAACCCAGTATTGGCAGAAGCAGGTACGCTCAACCTGATTCCTGAAATACAAGTGCGCGAAATTGAGTCTATTCTTAGAATCAATAATGGTGATGTAGCGATTATTGGTGGTTTAATGCAAGATACCACTAACCAAAACACTCAAGGTGTACCGGTATTATCACAACTGCCGTTGATTGGTGATTTGTTCAGTTACCGTGATGATAAATATGAAAAAACCGAATTGGTGATTTTTTTACGGCCGATAATTGTCAAAGAGGCGAGTTTGTCGGGCGATTTGCGTGATTATCGGGTTTACTTGCCGGATTTCCGTTCTCAGTGAGAAGTTTAAGTGATCAGCCCCAAGCTAGGGGCGGTGCCCCTGGCTATATTAATTTCGCACCAAAGGGGCTCTTGGAAGGGGCGATGCCCCTGGCTATATTAATCCGCCCCGTTGGGGCTAATCATTAATCATTAATCATTAATCATTAATCATTAATCATTAATCCGCCCCGTTGGGGCTTTCTTTCTGATCATTGAAAACTGGCAATTTTCCGCAAAAAGGGTTTGTTACGTTGCAATATTTTTGGAAGAGTGGCTATCGCCGCAACGGCGCTGTCTGCGTCAGCAAATTGGGCATAGACCATTTCCCAAAAAACGTCTCCTTTTCGGCTGACACGGTAGATATATAAGTCTTCTAATAGAGGCTGTATTTCTGGTTGGCGTAAAAAAGCGACTAAATTCTCCGTTTTATCCACCTTCGTTTGCATCACTTGAATACTATAATGTTGTCCATTTGCTTTTGCTAACCACTGTTCGGTGGCTTCTAGGCGTTGCTGTAAAAGTGGATCAGTCGTGGTTGTAGAAATGGGTGGGAGAGTGGTTTCGGGTTTTGCCAAAGAAGTCGTTTCGGGGTTGGCCGAAAAAGTGGTTTCAGTATAGCTTTTCAACCAAGCCCAAGTTGTTTCTCGATAGGGTGAAAACCATAGCCCTAGCACCAGCACAATAACAATCAGTAGGCTAACCCAAGTAGAAGTAAAAAATCGTGGACAAGCAAAACCACTGTCACGCGCCGCTAAGCAGATATGTTTTGGGCGGACAAGGTACGCATCGTCAGCAAAGGCCGCTAACAGGGCTTTATCCGCTAAAATATTAATTCGCCGCATTAGGCCTTTAGAAACTCTCGTTAACAGGCGGACGGCCGCCGGAGAAAAAACGGGTAGGCCTCGATAGCCAACTGCATGCATACGAAAACGTAAATATTCTCTTATGTCAGGGCGCGTCAATGCTTTTAAATAAAAACTATGAGTAATTCTTTCTTTCAGTTGACGAATATGGGTTGCCGACAAATTGTTATCTAATTCGGGTTGCCCAAACAAAACAATTTGTAATAATTTATGGCGCGTCGTTTCTAAATTACTAAGTAAACGAATTTCTTCTAACGTTTCTAGCGGCATCTCTTGCGCTTCTTCAATAAAAACAACGACTTGTTGATTATTCGCATGTTTTTCTAATAATCGCGTCTGTAAAGCTTGCATGACTTGGAGACGATTATCTTGCGGCGTGATAGGCAAGCGCATTTCAAGGGCGATGGCATGTAAAATCATTTCTGGGGGCAGACGGGGATTGACTATATAGACGACTTCTATTCGTTTGGGCAACTTTTCTTCTAGCATCCGACATAACATGGTTTTGCCGCTGCCGACTTCTCCGACGACTTTGACAATGCCTTCGCCATTTTCAATGGCATAGACTAAGGCATTCAGCACTAGCCCTCGATTGCCGCCATGATAAAACAGTTGAGTATCGGGCGTGATTTTAAAAGGCGGATACTTTAAACCAAAATGTTCATAATACATTGGTAAATTGGTTATTGCTCATTCCAGGGGCGTTGCCCCTGGCTTTAATAATACTTACCGAAGGGGCTAATAGAGATTTTAAAGTCAGCCCCAACGGGGCGAGATTAATATAGCCAGGGGCACCGCCCCTGGAAGCGAAGCCCCAACGGGGCGAGATTAATATAGCCAGGGGCACCGCCCCTGGAAAGCCCCAACGGGGCGATATTAATATAGCCTGGGGCACCGCCCCAATGCCATATCGTACCGCTTTTGAGTGAGGGCAACCACAAGGGATTGCCCCTACGAACCGTCATGTCATGTAGGGGCAATCCTTTATGGTTGCCCTTAACTTAATAGCATTGGGGCAACGCCCCTGGCTTTGGGTTCCTTTTGTATTCTTCTGTCTATTACCTATTACTTACCAATTACCCATGCCACTCTTGCTTAGGCGTTGCATTTTGCTGTATAAGGTGGTGCGGTTAATTCCTAATATGCGAGCGGCTTGGCTGAGGTTGCTTTGGCTGAGTTGGAGTGCGGCATTGATGTAGCGACGTTCCAAATCTAGTAGCACTTCATCTAGGGAAAATCCCTCTTTGTTTAGTTGTTGCAATAGCGCTTCATCGGAATCACTGTTGGGTTCGCTATTCGAACTCGTTTCTAATTCTTCTTCTAATTGAGTTTTGTTCACCAATTGGTTGGGATATTTCGCACCAAGACGAATCACAATATTGCGTAATTCACGAACATTGCCGGGAAAATGATATTGCTTCCAGCATTCCTTCGCTTCTTCATCTAACCTGAATAAGGTGCCCATCTCCGCATAAAATTCTTGAAAGTTGGTTAATAACAAAAATTTATCATCATCGCGTTCATTTAAGGAAGGCACTTTAATCGTCAACACGCTGAGACGGTGATACAAGTCGCCACGAAAGTTTCCTTTCTTCACTTCTTCGCGTAAATCGCGGTTAGTGGAGGCGATAAGTCGTGCTTGAGATTGGCGCACTTTTGTCTCGCCTAGCCGATAATATTCACCGTTTTCTAAGACGCGCAATAACTTAGATTGCAGTGGTAGCGGCATTTCGCCAATTTCATCCAGTATCAAACTGCCTTGATTAGCTTCTTCAAAAAAACCAGCGCGTGCCGTAGTCGCCCCCGTAAACGCGCCCTTGGCATGTCCAAATAATTGCGCTTCAAGTAATTCTGAAGTAAAAGCGGCACAATTAACAATTAAGCAAGGCGCTTTGGCGCGTTGGCTTTGACTGTGCAAACATTGGACAACCAATTCTTTACCCGTGCCAGAATCGCCCTGAACTAGCACCGAAAACGGAAAGTTCGCAAATTGCTTGATTTGAACACGCAACGTTTCCATTGGCAGGCTTTGCCCAATCAGCCCACACTCTTTTTGTTTTGCTTGAGGCTTATGTTGTTCAGCGTCCAAAATCATCAATTGATGTTTTAGTCGCGCCTTGAGCAATTCCATGTCACACGGTTTATTAATAAAATCCACCGCGCCCAGTGTCAAAGCATGTCGCACATTCTCTACCGCATCTTGCCCAGATAGAATGAGAATTTTAATCGACGGATTAAAAGTCAACAATTCTGAAACTAAAATAAAACCTTCCTCTGGAGTGTGCGGAGAAGGCGGCAACCCAAGATCGACCAAAGCTAAATTCGGTAATACTGGGAGCTTGTGGAGCAAACGCCTTGCTTCTTCACGACTTGCAACAACATGAGCTGTAAAACTATTTTTTAAGACAAAGGCAAGAGATTCACTAATTAATGGATCATCATCGACTAGCAACAAACTTGGCAGAGCAGCCATAATTTGGTGTCCTTTTAAACTTTATTTTGTAAAAATTAACAAGGAGTGCAAAACGTGCTTTGCACATACAAGGATCGCTAAGGACTCCAAGGGGTGCAAAGCTGGCTTTGCTTCAGCCTCAGAATAAATTCTTCGGTATTCGCATCGTTCAGCTAAAGCCTACTAATAGTGCCCTTTAGGGTACTTTAGCTTTAAGCCTTAGAATTTATTCTAAGGCGTTACGATATGGCATTGACGTAAAAATGGGCTGTAGGGGCTCTCTCTCGTGTTCGCCCAGCTTTGCACGTACAAGGATCGCTAAGTACTCCAGAAAGCCCCTTAGGGGAGAAGGTGGTTAGGATAATGAGAACAAGCCCAAACGCTTTGTAATTTCCAAAGTCGGCCCGGCTTGATTAAGCGTATAAAAATGCAAGCCCGGTGCGCCGCCTTCCAATAAACGCTCACACAATTTTGTCACCACATTTATGCCAAACGCTTGCAGTCCTTCTTTATCTTCCGCAAAATCGGCCAGCCGCCGGCGCAACCAGCGCGGAACCTCGGCCCCGCAAGTATCAGAAAACCGCACCAATTGTTCATAATTGCCAATTGGCATAATGCCGGGCACAATAGGAATATCAATACCGCGCTCAGCGCAACTGTCTAAAAGACGAAAATAGGCCTCGGCATTATAAAAATACTGCGTGATGGCACTGTTTGCCCCGGCATCCACTTTTTGCTTGAAAAAATCCAAGTCCGCTTTGGCGCTGCGAGCTTCGGGATGAAATTCGGGATAAGCGGCGACTTCGATATGGAAATGTGATCCGGTTTCTGTCCGAATAAATTCAACTAATTCATTGGCATAGCGAAAGTCTCCCAAAGGCCCCGCCCATCCTGACGGCTTATCACCCCGCAAAGCGACAATGCGTCGAATACCGTGCGCTTGATAATTTTGCAACAACTTGAGAACATTTTCACCGCTGCTGCCAATACAAGATAAATGCGGCGCTGCGTCAAAGTCGGATTGTTCTTGAATTTCAACGACGGTTTCAAAGGTTTTTTCCTGCGTAGAACCGCCAGCGCCAAATGTCACTGAAAAATAAGCGGGCTGTAACGCTTGCAACTGTTCGCGAGTTTGACGCAATTTTAGCACACCTTTTTCGGTGCGCGGCGGGAAAAATTCGCAACTGATTGTTAATGCTGGTATTTGTGATGTCATGGACTTTACTGTACTTGGTTAAAAGAGTGTTATCAAAACATACAATTGGTATTGTACACAAGTATTATCTTGCACAAGGGCGGACGTACAAGATAAATCTTGTACTTCTGTGTCCAAGATAAATCTTGGACTCCGGTTTTAACTCCTGGTGAACACTGTGCCATCGAGCGAACCACCTGATGTACCCATCTCTGTGTCAAACTCAATCTTGTGAATGAGTTTACCGCCAGTCATACTGGTGTCTATCTGAAAGGTCGTCTGAGAGGCAACGTTGGTTTTGCCAATAAGGTTGCCGTCTTTATCAAAAGCAAACAGTGTCTTTTTGGTTCCATCATCGTCTGTGTCGAAGAGTCGAACCTGTTCCACTCCACAGTTAAATATTCCCACAATACCACTACTATGGTAATTGTTAGAACCCGTAGAAGAATTATTTGCACCAAGGACGAGATCAGAACTACCTACCTTTTTGTTGCCATAATTTTTGTTTGTGATATGGACACCATCCGCGTTTCCCCCATTAGAACCATTGGAATCGTCATCAGTAAAGGAAACTTGGAATCCATCCGCGCCTTTGAATACCAGATTCCCTTGTGATTGTCCCTGAGCATCAGTTCCACTGTTAAAGTTGAGATCAATCAAAGTTGCCGCGTTCACAGTTCCTGCCATCAAACCCAGCTCGCGTACCAGCGAGACACAGACTTAGTAATTTTCGCTTCATAACAAATTCCTTGTGAGTTGAATAAAAAGTATAATATATAAAACCTAATTTAACAAAACAAGGGTGCGGCCCCCTACCACAAAACTTTTTTATAATTAACAAAATCAGTGATCAGTAATCAGTAATCAGTAATCAGTAATCAGTAATCAGTAATCAGTATTCAGTGATCCGGCGTTTCCAGGTAGATACACTGGCTATATTAATGTCGCCCCGTTGGGGCTTTTCTATTAGCCCCTTCGGTATGTGTTATTAAAGCCCCTAGAAAACGCCCCTGGCTTTCTTGTTTATTTACGGACAAGTCTGATAACTGATCACTGTTCGCTGATCACTGAAGCCGAGCGCGGCATGTATATTTTCATGAGCGACGGCCATATTGATGATTTAGAGGCCGTCAAGCGTTATACTATTCAACTTGCCAAAGATATTGCCGCCGGCAAACACAACTTTATCAAATGTGTTTTGATAGGCGTGGGCAAAAAAGTCGATGAAAACCAAATAGTCGCGTTCTTAGTTTTCAGTGATCAGTGAAATAACTGATAACTGATAACTGATAACTAATAACTAACGAGCCTCTTGCAAAACTCGTCAAAACGGGATTTTCTCTTATCAACACAGAGAACTCAGTGCCCTCAGTGTTGAGAAACCGTTTTGCAATTCCTTATAATAACTAATAATTAATAACTGATTACTGTTCAGTGAAAAAATAGTTACTGATAACTGAAAAACTGATAACTGATAACTGATAACTGATCACTGTTAACTGATCACAGAAACAAAAAGGCGTTATTAATTATGAGTCAAGTTGACAAGCGTATATTGGATATCGTCAACAAGGTGACAAAGAAAAGGCCGAAAACGGTCATTGCTCACCTTTTGGAACATGATTTTATTACCACTGAGGAAATTAAGGAAATTTATGGATATCATCATCCGCCGAGGGCGATTAGAGACGTGAGAGAGGAAGGAATACCAATAGAAACGTTTAAAGTCACTGGCTCTGACGGTAGAAAAATTGGTGCTTATAAATTTGGTGATCCTGAGCAAATTGGGAAACACAAATTGGGCAGTCGAAATGTATTTCCTAAAGCCTTTAAACAAGGGCTGATAGAAAGGTATGGTTCCAAGTGTGCCATAACTGGCGAACAATTTGAAGGACGTTATTTGCAGATTGTTCACAGAGTTCCTGATGAAGTGGCAGGTGACTTGATAGCTGATGAACGTCACCCTGAACAATTTATGCTTTTATCTGGAACGGCAAAACGGCAAAAATCATGGGCGTGTGAACACTGTGAGAATTTCTTGGGGGTAAAAGACAGCGAAAAGTGCCAGTCGTGCTATTGGGCTTATCCAGATTCTTATACTCACTTAGCCACGAAAGAAATACGAAGAATCGAATTAGTGTGGCAAGAAACGGCAGAGGTAAAAGAGTATGAGAAAATGGTCAGTGAAAGCAGTGAAGCTGGCAAAACGATTCAAGATTACCTGAAAGAAATACTCCAAAAGCGCCACGAGAGTGATTAGCGTGTTTTAAAAGGTGGCATAACTCCCAAACCCTATTTGTTTGTAGTAGGCGATTTATCGCCTTTTTCACTAGTACAGGAGAGTGGAAATAGGAAACTTCCGCCTTACTGTACTAGTTTGTAGTAGGCGATTTATCGCCTCTGGTTTGTAGATCTAAACCTTATATTTTTTTGTTTCAACCAGTGCCGGCGATAAATATAAAGATTCAATGGTTTTCTGATTTCGCCCAAGTAAAGTGGCTTGTGCTGAACGCCCAGCGTTTAAACTGACTTTTTCTAATGCCAAATACTGAGGCAACTCTTTTCCATAAGATTTCTCGCCACACTTTCCGTCAAAAGAAAGTAAATAGGGAACATTAGTATAATTCAGTCTTTCTAGCTCTCCAATCAAGCTTTTTAAATTCAAATGATAAGCATAGCGTGGATCATGTTTGCCGCTGGTGCCTTGCCAAGGCGGATCCATGTAGACGAAATCATTTGGCGTGGCTTTACGGAGGATTTTCCTAAAATCCTCCGCAAAAATACGAACCTTTCCGTTGAGAAGTAAAGAGGCTGCTTTCACTTCAGCTTTTAATTTTTCTGGCTTCATCCCCAATCTTCTGTTGTCGGGCGATTGGTTAAATTCTCCGGCTGAATTGAACCGGATGGAATTTTTAACGCAACGAGCCATTAAATAGAATAACGCCGACGGTGACTGATTCTGATTGAAGAGTTCTCTCACGTCTGAAAAATACTCTTTTTCATTACCAAGCTGGCTATTGAAGAAATGACTGTATTCCTCTATAAGGGTATTAGGTTGCTTTACAATCAGTTTCCAAAGTTCTGCCAACGGCTTGAACTTATCATTAATGACATAACGAGTTGCCTTATGACTCGCAGCGGCAGCTAATGTGACTGCCGCTGAACCAGCAAAAGGTTCATAGAAAGTCTCAATCTTTCTAAACGGCATAAACGCGAGTATCCGAGGTGCCAGTTTTCTCTTACTGCCCTGATAGGGAATAACATGCGGTATTTTCAATTTTCATCTCCTTGATAAACTTAAAAACCTACGAAGTTTTTTGCCAAACCTCGGCTGTTTTTTTTAAAAACGATGTTGCCAAACCTCGGTGTTGTCTAACAGGTTTTTTGCCAAACCTCGGCAGTTTATTCTTGCCATTCGCTTAATAAAAAGCTCAAAAGTTTAAGTTTAACAGGAGTCCAAACTTTAGTTTGGCAGGAGTCCAAACTTTAATTTGGCAGTGCCAAGTTAAAACCTGTTACCCGTCAATAGAATCTTAATCAATTATTTGATGACAATTAATTGATTAAAAAGACATTTTTATTATATGGGATACCCTTACATTTAATAAGTTAATAACCCTTATTTGTGGGCCATCAACTGGAATGAACCAGTACAGCTTATGGGTTTTGTTTTTAACTGATTGATAATTACTCATTGAGATTTAAAGTCGAACTCACGTTAATTCGTTAATTTCGTTCATTCGTTGTACTAGATATTGTGAGTATTTTCACAGCATCGCCCCAGGTGGGAGAGGAATGGTGGGCAACACGTTGGGGGGCAACTGGGATAATTTATTTTTTGGATATTCCTTACATCTAAAAGACTGATAACTGATAACTGATCACTGATAACTGATAACTGATAACTGATAACTGATCACTATAGGAGCAACTTATGTCTGTTCGCCGTTTACCAGTCTACCTGTTATTAGATTGCTCATCATCTATGACAGGGCAACCCATCGAACAAGTTAGGCAAGGACTCAGCGCTTTATTAGATGACTTAAGCAATGAGCCGATGGCTATCGAAACGGTTTATTTGTCAATCATTACATTCCATAGCACGGCCCAACAATTGATACCATTAACAGAATTGATGCAGTTTAAAGAGCCACAAATTCAAGCAAAAGGCACGACAGCACTGGGGGCCGCCTTGCGCTTATTAAAGCAGTGTTTAGACAAAGAAGTTCGCCAAAATACTGAAAAACAAAAAGGTGATTGGAAGCCGCTAGTCTTTTTAATGACGGATGGGATGCCAACAGATGCTTGGGAAGCGGCGGCGGATGAAATCAAAAAACAAAAGATTGCTAACTTAATTGCTTTCGCAGCCGGCCCCAACGCGGATGTTGGTAATTTAAAACGCATGACTGATATTGTCTTAAAGTCTGAAGAACTGTCTCCGGGGGCACTGAAAGCGTTTTTCCAATGGATGAGCCAATCTATTTTGCGTACTGGCAAAAGTGTACAAGTCACGGCTCAAGAAATGCCAGTTGATTTGCCTCCGCCACCGCCACAAATACAGATTGTACCGTAAAAACCTCTTCAAAGATAAATGGTGGATGTAACGTAGCTCTACCCACTCTACAAATAGTCACTTAAATAACCCTATTTTCATTAACAATTAGTTTACGTCACAATTCACAATTTACAATTCACAATTCATCATTCACCATTCACCATTCACCATTCATCATTCACCATTCATCATTCACCATTCACCATTCACCATTCATCATTCATCATTCATCATTCACCATTCATCATTCACCATTCATCATTCACCATTCACCATTCACCATTCACCATTCACCATTCACCATTCACCATTCACCATTCACAATTTTCATCGCCCCAGCACACCTCCCTAAAACATGAATTATTCGACGACTAGCCCCCCGTTATGGACTTGGAAACCGATTCCACCCGGCGAAGATAACCAGTTACCCTGTGCCAAGAAAAGCGAAACTTTAGCCAATGGTTTTAAAATCGTTGCCGCCAGGGTGCGCGGTAAAAAACATAAACACGAGGGCACTCATTGTGAGGATTGGTTTGAAATCGCCCGTAGTGGCGATTGGGGCATTATCGCGGTAGCAGATGGGGCTGGCTCAAAAAGGTTTTCCAAAGTAGGCGCACGAATAGCTTGTCAAGCAGCCGTCAACTATTTAGTGAAACTTTTACAAACACATCAAATAGTCTCACGCGAAAAATGGTCTACTGACACTTTTGCCCGGAATAAAAACGGCCAATTTAACGAGCAAGATATTGAATTGACACAAAAAATAGTGCATGAGGCCCTACAAGCGGCCTATCATACCATTGAAAAAGCCTATTATGCGCGAAGTTCAGAAAAATCCATCAGGCAAACTTCCGTCAGCGATTTTGCCACAACGTTACTATTGGCTGTTCATACCACAGTGAAATACAAAACGGCCCCGTACAATTTAATATTAGCCTGTCAAGTGGGCGATGGGATATCGGCGGCTATTTACAAGCAAAACAAGCCTTTCACTTGTGTATTGGGCAAAGTAGAAAATGAGGGTTTTTGTGGCGAAACAGAATTTATAACTTCTTCGACAAGAAAACTGCAAAGAGACTATTTATCCGCCAAGACATTTGCCTTTTTCAGTCCAATGCAAGCCCTAATGGTGATGACGGATGGCGTTTCTGACGATTATTATCCGCCTGATAAAGGCATGTTACACTTATTTGGTGATTTAGTACTGAATGGCATCATTCCGGTAGCAACGTCTGAGACGCTAAGCGCAGATAAAATAAAAGCCTTAAAGCAACGAAAAAACGCCTACGTGATTGCCGAAGAACGCATTACCGAAAAAGGCCTACATCCAACACCCATTTGTTCCGTTTCCGAGTACGCAAAAATCATCAACCTTTCGATAGAAGAACTGATTACAGCGCCCGGCTTATTAGCGGCAGGCATACCACCCGAAATAAAGAACAGTAACTCAACGCCCGAAAACCACTTACAGACATGGTTAGACACTTACAACATCAGAGGCTCATTTGACGATAGAACATTAGTTGTACTCTTTGGTACCGGAGTCCAAACTTTAGTTTGGCAGGACTCCTAATACAAGGAATTTATAAAAATGTGATAAAACTAATGACAAAAACCGCACAATTAGAAAACGGCCGCCTCATAGAATATCTCCCAGAAATGATAGGAGAAGGCACCATGAAACAAGTCTATTTTAGCAAAGACAAAGAATTCGTCCTATGTTTCTATAAAAACCTCCGCAAAACTGACATAAATCGTTTGCGACGCCTACAAAAAATCCTGACTGAATTTAACCCCACTCTTCAAAATAACAAAAACGCAAACTACTGGAATGAACGCTTTTGTTGGCCTACCAGCATTATTAAATCGCCAACACTTGGCATAATGACACCTGTTTACCCCAAAAACTACTTTTTTGCCTCGGGGCGCTGGCAAGGCAAAGAAAAAAAAAGCCGCTGGTTTATCAGCCCTAAACTGCGGCAATATTTACCAAAAGAAGAGCAAAGCGCTTGGATTAATTATTATAAAATAGGTATTCTTCTAGCACGCGCCGTTAACCGCTTACATCTCGCCGGTTTAGCGCATTCTGATTTATCCGATAATAATGTCTTAATTGATCCAACGACTGGGCAAATGATTATTATTGATATCGATTCCATTGTCGTGCCACAAACATTCCCGCCCGATGTAGAGGGTACGCCCGGCTACATCGCGCCCGAAGTGCTTGCCACCGCGGCCCTAGCGACAGATGATCCCAAAAAACAATTCGCCAGTATTCGCACCGATCAACATGCGTTAGCGGTGCTAATTTATGAATACTTGCTCAATCGCCACCCGCTGCGCGGCCCCAAAATTCATTCGACTCGTTCCGCCGAAGAAGATGAACGATTGAGTCTGGGCAAAAAGGCTTTATTTATTGAACATCCCGACGACACTTCAAATCATCCAAAACAAGGCCTTAAATTTCCAGTAACGGCCCTTGGTTCAACACTCACAGCACTTTTTTATAACGCGTTTATTACCGGATTACACTCTCCTGACGAAAGGCCTAGCGCGTATGAATGGGAAAGCGGTTTAATTAAAACCTGGAACATGCTACACCCTTGCCCCAATCCAAACTGCACACACCAATGGTTTATCGTCATTCCAGAACAGAACCGCTGTCCATTTTGCCACACACCCATCAAAACGCCTATACCCATTTTAACGATACGCTCACAAAAACGGCCCGGGCAATGGATGCAGCAAGAACAATTAGTAATTTATCATGGACAACGCCTATTTAAATGGCATATATTTGACAATATTTTCCCTCGCCCAAACACCGATAAAACGCCTCAAGCCTATTGCGTTTATTATCAAGGAAAATGGTTATTGATTAATCAAGCATTAACATCACTGACATCGCCTAACGGCAATCGCGTTGATGTTGGCAAAGCGATAGAATTGAGGGCCGGTACCTCAATACGTCTCTCTCAAGAAACGCATGGCTGCCTTGCCGAAATACAGAAGTCCGGAGTCCAAACTTTAGTTTGGCAGTAAGGAGTGATATCCCCTAATCCGTTGTACTAAGGGGAGGTGGTATGAAAACTTCCGCTATATTTATGGTTATTTGGACTATTTGGACTATCTTGTTTGAGGGCCATAAAATACTTTGAATGCTTTCAAATTAAGTTATGGCCCTCTGTCGCGCTTAATTGTTATACTTTTTGTAGGTGTTTTGTTGCTTGAGCCTACCCTTACAACAATGAACTATTCACCTTAACATCTAACTAATGACATTTTACTATTATGCGTTACTTTCTATTTTACCTAATTGCTCTAAATCTCTTTTGGCTACCTGTCGTCACCACTGCAACCAATTGTGTCACCCAAATCGATATTCCTGAAAGCGAGTGCAACGCGTTGGTGGAATTTTTTAACAGCACCACTGGCGCGGGTTGGTATGATGTTTTTAGGGGTAATTGGAACGTTACCAATACGCCCTGTAGTTGGGCGGGTGTCGTCTGTAGCGATGGACACGTTATCCAAATTGATAAAAATGCTAATGGACTTGATGGCACGCTCCCTGATTTAACGCCACTCACCCATTTAGAAGTCCTGCGCTTAGGAGATAACCAACTGACTGGCACGATAGACGCGGCCAAATTACCAGCCAGCCTAGAAGAACTGTCCTTAAGCAATAATCAACTGAGTGGAACGCCTGATTTAAGTGCCTTGCCCAACTTAACCACTGTTGATTTTAAATTTTCTTTAACGGCCAACAAATCTGGTCAAGGTACCGTTACCAGTTCGCAAGCGGGGATTAGTTGTGGTACTGATTGCAGTGAGGCTTATGATTTTAATAGTGTTATCACGTTGACGGCCAGCCCGGCGGCCGGTTCGACTTTTGTTGTTTGGAGTGGTGCTTGTAGTGGCACTGGCACTTGCCAAGTCACCATGAATCAGGCGCAAAATGTCACGGCCACCTTTACCGCCATTAAAACCTATTCCTTAAGCGTCAGCCGAAAAGGCCTTGGCACCGGGAACCTCACCGGAAACAGTATTGATTGTGGTAATAATTGCTCGGCCGATTACAACGCCAACACCGTTGTCACTTTAACCGCCGCCTCGGCGGCTGATTCTCTCTTTACCGGTTGGAGTGGTGCTTGCTCAGGAACAACACCTTCTTGCCAAGTCACCATGACTCAAGCGCGAAACGTCACGGCTACTTTTACTCCTAAAACGTATCGCTTAAGCGTTAGCCGAAAAGGCCTTGGCACTGGGAACCTCACCGGAAACAGTATTGATTGTGGTAATAATTGCTCGGCCGACTACAACGCCAACACACTTGTTACTTTAACCGCCGCCCCAGCGGCCGATTCTCTGTTTGCTGGTTGGAGTGGTGCTTGCTCAGGCACAACACCGTCTTGCCAAGTCGCCATGACTCAAGCGCAAAACGTCACGGCCACCTTTACTATTAAAACCTATCGCTTAAGCGTCAGCCGAAAAGGCCTTGGCACCGGGAACCTCACCGGAAACAGTATTGATTGTGGTAATAATTGCTCGGCCGATTACAACGCCAACACCGTTGTCGTTTTCATTCTTAATTGACTTCAATTTTTATCGATAGTATTTTTATCTGCGTTTTTAATTCGTTTAGGAACAATATTAGTTGTACGGCCATTCGTTTATCCGCGTAATTCGTTGTACTAAGCGTAATTGGCGGGCCAATACGAAGTTTCGTTGTACGGCCATTCGTTTATCCGCGCAATTCGTTGTACTCAATTCGTTTATCCGCGCAATTCGTTGTACGGCCATTCGTTTATCCGCGCAATTCGTTGTACTCAATTCGTTTATCCGCGCAATTCGTTGTACTTACTTAACCGTGAAAAGCCATCAAAACCGATAGTCTTGCTCGCTAAAAAACCGAAGTCTTTGAGACATCGGATTTTTTAAAAGAGCGCGACAGAGGGCCATAACATCATTTGAGAACATTCAAAATATTTTATGGCCCCCAAACAAGGCTCGCTAAAAAACAGAAGTCTTTGAGACATCTGATTTTTTAAAGAGCGCGACAGAGGGCCAGATGAATTGTGAATTGTGAATTGTGAATTGTGAATTATGAATTGTGAATGGGCCATATAAAAATCCGATGTCTTTGAGACATCTGATTTTTTAAAGAGCGCGACAGAGGGCCAGATGAATTGTGAATTGTGAATTGTGAATTGTGAATTGTGAATGGGCCATATAAAAATCCGAAGTCTTTGAGACATCGGATTTTTTAAAGAGCGCGACAGAGGGCCATAACTTCATTTGAGAACATTCAAAATATTTTATGGCCCCCAAACAAGGCTCGCTAAAAATCCGATGTCTTTGATACCTCGGATTTTTTAAAAGAGTGCGACAGAGGGCCATAACTTAATGGTGATTTGATAAGTCTTTGTTCATTCTTAATTTTTCATTTTTCATCAATTTTTATCGATAGTATGTTTATCCGCGTTTTTAATTCGTTTAGGAAGAATATTAGTTGTACTAAATTCGTTTATCCGCGCAATTCGTTGTACTCAATTCGTTTATCCGCGCAATTCGTTGTACTCAATTCGTTTATCCGCGTAATTCGTTGTACTTCATTAATGGCATTAGGCCGATATGCACTGCGCGATACCCGACAACGGAATTCGACCGTTTGTCAGATAAATTCGACCGTTTGTCAGATAATTGTAAGCGTTTAACCGAATCGGTCAGCGAAAATTGAATAACTGATCTATAGTTATAATTGTTGTGTGATTTTAATGAAGAAATAAAAGTCTTTTAACCGAGTTGCGGTCGAAATAAATCCGATTTCTTCAAGAACTCGGATTTATCGAAGCTAAAATTTTGAAGTCTATGTTGTTATAAACCCGGAGAAAATAATGAAAATACCGATAAGGCTTCGGCCTTTTCTCCATAGTGCTAAAGCGGTACCGCGCCGATTATTTCAAGGCGTGTTGGCCGTTTGGCTGCTGGGCGGCGCGATGGGTGCGTCGTTTGCCGGCGAGTGTGATGCCGTTTATTCGGTGGTTGAGGGGTACGGCAAATTGTCGGTGCCTTGTATTCAATTAGACGATGGAATCGTTTACCAAGCGCAATTGGATCAGGTGCGCGGTGCCAAGCAGTTTTTATTTGAACTGAAAACCACGTCTCTGGTTAATCCACCGGCTGGGCTATATGCCAGTTTTGACAATGGGACAGTTGCTCTACCAGTGGTTGAAACTAACTTGGGTGGAAAACAGAAGTTTTATACCGTACAGTTGGTTAAACAAGGGCAATCCGAGGCGGGAAACTTGATATTCGGTTTTACCTCGTTGCCAAAAGGGCTTAATGCACAAAATCCAATACCGGCCGATTTGAGTTCTTATGCCAAAGGCGAAAAAGTGTCGCCGGGGCAAGCCAAGAAAATCGCGCATCAAGGGGCCGAGTTAGAGATTGGCGCGGGCGCGGTATCTGAAGAAACCACGTTGCAGATTAAGTCTTTGGCTGAGGCGGATATTCCGCCACTGCCAGCAGGAATGATTAATGTCACTAAGGGGCAACGCAAGGGTTTTCGTTTCTTGCCACATGGCATGAAATTTAACAAGAAAATCAAGCTCAAATTGCCTTATGACAAAAAGCATTTACCGGCCGGCTATTCTGAGCAGGATATCCATACCTATTATCATGATGATCAAGCCAAGCAATGGAAAAGGGTGGAACGGGTGGCTGTGGATACTGGCAAACAGGAAATCATTAGCCAGACTGATCATTTTAGTGATTATGCGAATGCAGCGTCGTGTCTTGCCAAAATAGTATTTGTGACTGATGAACATCTCCCAGATTTTGTAGAAGCTGGGCAGTCGGTAACATTAACTTGGAAAGTTAAAAATACGTCAACTTGTGATGCGGTTAATTATAGAATGGGTTTCTATAGCTCATCACCATCAAGTTCAAGTAATTTTGGTGGTAGTTCTCATCCCACGTTTACAATTAATGCCGGAGCTACTGACTGGATACGGGCTGAATTTATTTCTTGTTGATGATGAATTGTTGGAGAATCAGGGTTCTAAGCTTTAGTTTACCAAAATAGCCAATGTGCTGCATGGTGCTAAGAATCATGATTCATGTCAATACACTTTTTTAACAGAAAAATTTTATGAAATTGAAACTTAAAATATTTTTTGTCTTAATTTTTCTATGCTTTTTTAGTGGATGTGGCCATAAACTAGATGATAGGATTTTTGGATGTTGGGAACATTTCACTGAAGATGGTTTGGAAATCAGGTTAAATCTATTGGATAATGGGGAATTATTCAAGTATACAGAACGACGTAAATCTGGGGGATTGCGTGATACCTTGCTGGAAACACTTTCATATGAGTACGAACCTGTTGGTGATAATATGTTGGAAGTTACTGCTACAGGTGGTGTTATAAAAACACTTTTTTGTCTCTATTTAGATTGTACACATATTACTGAATATGAAATAAGAGATAAAAACACTCTTGTTCTTTCCAATCGAGGAAATGTTGTTTATAAACGTTGTCCTTCTATGAAAACAAGTAGAACGAGATTGAGAATCGTCTCAAATACCACGAATAATACTACGTTCATCAATGGTAGTCATTATGGAAAGACTCCAGTAACAGTCAAATTATTACCTGGTAAATATAGGGTGCAGGTGGCAAAAAATGGTTTCAATGAATATGAAGAAATTGTTCATTTACAATCTTCTCCTATCGTTGTTGAAGCATTTTTAGACAGAAAGACTACTACGGGTACATGCAATGATTGTCCGAAAAGAATAACTGATGGAATAAACGAACATATTGGTAATGATGGTGCTTGGCCACATCTCACATTTTACAACAATATAAAAAGAGATACCCTACGTACTCTTCAAGAAAATGTGATGGAAAAGAACAATTATCGTATGGGAGATAATGAAATTATCATAATGGCTGATCCTATTGAAATGGGGGATAATGCTTTAGGCTTATCTAAAAATACCCTATTTACTGATAATTTAATGATTCCTTTTGGAGACATTAAAATGGCTTATCTTGATAGGAGTGTTATCATTCTTAGACTTCATGATGAAAGCACAAGAACAATACCCATTGATGTTTCTAGTGAAGTGCTTCAGGATATAGTAAAGGCAATTAACCAAGGCGTTTTTTTAAAAGGTAAATGGTCTGATGGTATTTGGCAAGACGGTTCTTGCCACTTGTTTTCAAGAGAACGGATTGACCGATGGCAAGTAAAATCCGAAAAAGAATGCGAACAGCTTTGTCGTAACAAATCTTGTTCTGCAAAAGAATGTTGTTGTCAATTTGGTGGATTTGATTGTTATTTTGCTAATAAGCCTGTTATTGATACCTCTGAAAAATTTATGTCGCCTCGTGCAATGAAAATAAAGCCATAATATACCAATTTTTTCGATGAACTGTCACGCATTACCCAAATTCAAGGGCCGTTAAATAGTCATTCTGAATTTAATTACAATGCGGTGGGTAAGATTGTCGATGTCATTGATGCTGCCGAACGAGTTGATCATACCGAGTATGATGGGTTGTATCGCGCCATTGCCGTCATGCGTAATTATAAACCGGGGGCCGTCTCTAATGCAGACACCAATGTCACCACGCAATATGGTTACAATTTAGTGGGTGATGTTTTACAAGTGACTGATCCCAAAGGGTATAGCACGCATTATCAGTATGATTTGCAAGGCCGTAAGATTAGCAAGCAAAATGCCGAAGGGTATGAATGGCAATACAGTTACGATCCGATGGGTAATTTGTTGGAGGTACTGAATCCGCGTGGTTATACGACTCAGATTGAATATACGCCGACTTATCGGCTGCATAAAGTCGTTGATCCAGAACAACAGGCGCTGACTTTGTTGTACAACCCCAACGGTAAGTTGACGGATAAGATTGATCGCCGAGACGTGGTAACGCATCACGAGTACAATGAATTGGATCGGTTGGTGCAGCGGATTCGTAATTATCAATCGGGTGAGGTGGCCGATCATGAAACCAATGTCACGACTGGGTTTGAGTATGATTTGGCCGGTAATTTGCGCTTTTTAACGAATCCACGCGGTTTTACGGCCGAATTGCGTTATGATGCTGCGAATCGTCGCACCGAAGTGGTTGATTTTGAACAAGGCAATAGCCGTTTAGTCTATGACAACGTGGATAACGTCTTGCGTTTAACCGATGCGAACGGTCATTCGACTGAGTATCAATATGATGATTTGGATCAGTTGGTAGCGGTGATTAATGCTGAGAATGAAACCAAGCGGTTTGAATATGATGTCGTGGGCAATCGCACTGTGATGATTGAAGCCGATGATACCATCACCACGTATGATTATGATGCGATTTATCGGTTGAATGCTGTGATTCAGAACTTTCAGGCGGAGGCACCACCAGCGAATGATGTTAATGTCAGCACGCAATATGCTTATGATGCGCGGGGGTTGTTGACGGCGATTCTGAATGCCAATAAACAGATCACCTTATTTGAATACGATAAGGTTGGGCAAGTCATTCGAGAAATCGATCCGTTGAATAAGGTTTGGGAATATGCTTATGATGGCGTGGGCAATAAAGTCTCGCGGAAAGATGCCAACGGCAATGAGACGGTGTCTCGCTATTTGCCGGATGATCAATTGCACCAAATCGGCTATTTTGATGGAACGGCGGTTCAATATACTTATGATCCCAATAATAACCGCACGTCAATGCAAGATGGCTTGGGTACGACAACCTGGACTTATGATCCGTTGAATCGGCGGACTCGTCAGGATGATCCGTTTGATCGCGTCTTGGCATCGGCTTATGATGCGGCGAGTAATCGGGTGGGTTTGGTTTATGCCGACGATAATCAAGTGGCTTATGCGTATTCGCCGAATAATTGGTTAGCGCAAGTGACCGATCCGCATGGACAAGTCACTCATTATGAACGCGATAAAGTGGGCAATATTACCCAGATTGCGAATCCGAATGCCACGACGACCGATACGACGTATGATAAAGTGTATCGGGTGACAAGTTTGCTTAACCTTGCCGGGGCTAAGACACATAGTGCGTTTAACTATACCTATAATTTGGTCGGGCATGTCACGCAAGTGGTTAAAGAATATGGTTGGCGGCAGCCGTCTGAGATTACCGAGACTTATAGCTACGATGGCGTGCATCGGTTAGCAACGGCGACCATTTCGCCGTTGAAAAGTGATGAAGTGAGCATGGCTTACGAGTACGATGCGGTGGGTAATCGCTTGGCTTGGGAAAGCAATGATGATTTGACCACGTATGAGCCGTTTGATGGTTTTCGCAAGACGTATGAATACAATGCGAATAATCAATTGCTGACGTTGCTGACGGATTCTGACAAGCCGAATGGGGATTTATTGGTGACGTTGCTTTATGATGATAATGGTAACCGTATCAATAAGTTACTCCAAGGTGAACACGGCGTTGATCATTATAGTACCGACTACGGCTTTGATCCCGAAAACCGTTTAGTCGTCGCGCAGAATTATCATTCAGAATGGTTTGTTGGGGTTATTGGGTTTCTTGCTTTTATTCGGTTAATCCTTAAATACTGGGAATTCTGATTCAGACATTATTGCTTTTATTCTGTCAATTCTTAAATTCTGCTAATTCTGATTCTGACAATATAGTAAGTACAACGGATACGCGAAATGAACGGATAAGTTAACAGGTAATAATAACGCATTTACCTTTCAATCGGTACAAGATAGCTGTTATCCTAGACTATCGTTCTAATTATCCCGTCATCAATTGGTTTTATTTATCCGTTTCGGCGCGCGTATCCGTTGTACTATTCTTAGGCGGATTGAGCGAGCGTCGGGTAGGTAGAGCTTCGCTGTACCCACCATTTCATTCTCTTTCTATTGACTTTGGGTTGTTTATTATGAATGTGGGGTTGTGGTGGGTGTAACGAAGTTCTACCCACCCGACATTATCAAAGCGAGTACAGAATATTAACGGAGAGGGCCGATTTGTTCGTCCGTTGAATTGTTTGATGAGTCTTAATGGCCCTTGAATCAATCCGTTTATACCCAAAATCAGAGTTGTACTTCTGCCTAGCGAGCGTCGGATGCGTCCGTTGCTTCTTTTAAATGTGGAGTATGGATTTGTAGGATGCACCTGACACTGGCTCAAAAATCATTCAGCTGAGTAGCAATAAAATCTATGCAAAACATTACTTTACGTTCTCGTGTGGGTACCGATGGCCATTTGCATTTGAACATACCCACTGCACAGCCCAACGCGGAATTGGATGTGATTGTGTTTTTACGGCCCATCAATTATGTTGATACAAGCAAACCAAAAACAACCTTCTCGGAGCGATGGCGCGGTCAATTTAAAGGGATAGCTCGCCCTTTAAATCATGCTGACCAAGATTTGCGGTTTGAATATTTAGCAGAGCGTTACAAATTATGAAGAACATCTTTGTAGACTGCGATATACTGTTGGATGTTGGTTTAGAACGTGAGCCTTTCTGTCACGCTTCAAGTCAACTGCTTAATTAGCTTGGTTGCCTAAGTCGTCGGTGATGGTTAACGTCGTGGTGCCGGCCGATTCGGATTGGTAAACAAAAATATTTGTTCCAGTCGAGCGAACCTGTTGATTGTTGGTGAGTTGATAAGGGAGTTGTCCACCGGTTACTGAAAAGGTGATGGGTTGGCCTATTTTGGTGGTTGGATAGGCTGGCGTGATGTGCAGTTGGGGCTGGAAACGCACGACGACTGGAATCGGCAACTTGGTTTCGCCATCTGTGACATCCAACCACGTTGAACCGGTTTGTACGCCAGTCACTTTGTTGTTATCGCCCAAGAGCAAGTACAACTAAATCAAGGTGATATCGTGGTACACAATACATTGACGGCATTACCGAAGCGGAGACTCAAGCTGAAGAATTTTATGGACAAGAGCGGTTGTGCGAAGTTGTCAAACAAAATCGGCAACACTGAGTAATATTCAGGGGGCTGTAGGGCGAGCCGGCGTGTTCGCCCTGGCAGTGAAGTGAAACCTGGGGTAAAGGTAAAAAGACACCAACCCCGTAGGGCTTTGGGAGTCTATGGCATGCCCAAAGCTGAAGCTTTGGGACTCCATGTCAGGTGTGACGCGGAACCTCAAAAAATGTGTTCCTTCACCTCGTTTGGGAATGATAAAAACGACAACAAAAGTCGTTTGGCTTTAGTTTTTTATTGTATATAAAACCCTGTAAAACAGTGAGGGTTTTCCATTCATTTTCATCACCCTTTTGTAGTTTTCCAACAAACTACAAAATTTTGGAGAATATTTTTTATTTTTACCAAATTGGGTGTTCTTCAAATAAGTCACTAAATTAGTACCTTTAGAAAACTCAGGTTCATTAAAAACGGACTCTTGTTTCTCTTCTGTTTCAGGCGGTTTCGTGTACTCATCTATGAATTGTCCAGCCATTTCAAAAAACTCGTTACAAACAGATTCGTTATCTTCCTTAAACAGTTTTAAGAGCGATTGCGTTATATTAGCGTTAGTTTTATTGATTTCTGCTTTAAACATCACCGCTTTTAGTAGTTCTATAACAACCATAAAAAACAAAAAACGTGTTGTTATTTTTCGGCAACTTTTTCCACGTCCAAAGTTATACTTTTTTAAGGATTTTTGTAGAAGATAAGCAGCATATAAGTCATCAACACCAAAAGGCATTGTACTTTCTGAGTTGTTTACGATTTTTTTGTATACTGAACCACCTTGTACAAATGGTTTACTGTTTCCATACAAGGCTAGTCCCGCTTCTCCAAGCCACCCCGCACCATAAACTTTCAGTAAATCATAAATATTGGCAAAGTCTGTCAATTTCTTGTCATTTTTTTGCGAGGCTTTGTGAGCATCCCAGCTACCTCTTTGAATTTCCAAGAAAACCTGATAATTTTTGCCCATTCGCCTTTGCCAAACGCGAAAACCCGAGGCTAAAGCCAGAAAATCTTTTTCCCTTACGGCATTTTGGCTGTTTGTATAGCGTGTAATGTTTTCCAATAGGCTGTTACTCTGAGAATCAACACCAACCTTAACAATTTTGACGATAACTACCCCTTTCTCGAATCTTTCTTTCCATTCTTCCAGTAATGGACTTGAGCCTTTGCCACCGGCTTCAAATTTGTTAAACAAAACATTGTAAATAGTTCGGGTCGTTTGGCAACCGTTGACTACAGACGGATTGATCAAATTAAAACGCTCATAAGGCCTTTTTTCCACACTTTGGACAACTATCGTTACGCCATTGTTGTAAAATCCAAAATCTTCAGGATTGTTATCAAGCGTCTCTTTTATGGATTTATTAACTTTCCCCCGCATCCCTAAGAAAAGGCGAATGTTTTTTTCATAGAGTCGATCCAAATCGCCGGTTCTTATGTAATAGCCTTTCAAAAAATCATACAAGTCACCTAATGTAACTGAACCCACCAGCAAATTTTCTCCTGATTTCACAAAATTTCCCTTGAGTGGGATTTCAAGGTGTTCATCAGTACGATTTTCCAAAGTACGTTGATAAATGGTTGCAATTGAAACGGTATCTACATCAAATCGTTCTCCAAACCTATCTTTTCCCATCGCACGGATATCGCTTAATGCGTATCTTTCTTTGGCGTTGAGCGGTTTATCCGTCGCAAACACAAAAACTAATCTATTATCTTCAGATTGTTTAGAGAGAAAGATATGCAAACGTTCAAGTAAATCTTGAGTAAAAAAAGAAAGATTCTTCCCTTTACCTTCAAGCGTTTCAAAAAGTTTCTGGGCTTCTTGCAAGAGCGTTTTAGCTCCAGAAAACGATTTTCCATATTTGCTTTGCACTATATACCACGTATCCCCGTCTTGATATGACTCATCTGTCGTTTCGCCTCGGTGCAAATAGGCAATATCAATTCCTCCGTCTCCATTTCCATCACAATACACAATGTTATCTGAAAACTCGTCTATGTCGAGCCACTGGCTAATCAACTTACGTGCAAAGCGACGTCCAAGTTCTACTGTAGAGGGATTGCCTTCGCGTATATCGCTCAGCCAGACTTTACAAAAGTTTTGAAAATCAGCGTTTGGTGTCATAAATTTTCAATCCATTATCCAAGGTGTAAAACATTTTGATATCATAATTTATGGTAAGATACAGAGCATCACCTTGGGGTGGTGAAAAGGAGGTTTTACGGTTTCCGTTACTTGATCCCATTTTTGTTCCGATTTCTGGACAGGTAAATTGTGAATGGTGAATTGTGAATTGTGAATTGTGAATTGTGAAAACACAAAAGCGGGATCAACAATGAACCCAATCTCCTAACGTCGAAATGACAGTAAGGCAAAGGGTTTTCGTTTAGGCACTCATTAGTCTAAGGGATGCCCCCGCAAAAGATTGTAAATTGTTATGCGGGTTTTTCAAAGTTGTCAAGCACTTTTTTCGACTGAGTCTAAAAATCCGATGTCTTTGAGACTTCTGTTTTTTTAAAAGAGCGCGTTAGAGGGCCATAATTTCATTTGAAAGCATCCAAAATATTTTATGGCCCTCAAATGGGTCTAAGTAACCCTAAAAATTAGAGGTTAATAACTGGAGTCCGCGTCTCTCTAGTCTGTGAGGCGATAAATCGCCTACTACAAACTCTACTCTATTTTAAAATTAGGGTAACCCAATTTTGAATAAAAAAGTTTTTCTAAAACAAATCATCGAAAATAGCGATTCAAAACCGGGCCGATATTTTTCGTTTTTTATTCAGTCATTAATTATTTTTTCTTTAATTACTTTTTCCATCAAAACGTTACCAGACTTATCAGAAAGTACCAAAGAAATACTGAACTTTCTTGAAGTGATAATGGTTGGCTGTTTTACCATTGAGTATTTACTTCGAGTTTTTGTGGCGGATAAAAAAACCGACTATATCTTTAGCTTCTTCGGCATCATTGATTTATTGGCCATTCTACCGTTTTATTTATCCACTGGCTTGGATTTAAGAGCCATTAGAATATTTCGTCTCTTGCGTTTAGTCCAAATACTCAAGCTTTTTAGATATAATAAAGCGGTTATGCGTTTTCGTTGTGCCTTAGCCATTGCAAAAGAGGAATTAATCCTTTTCGGTTTTATTGCAGTCATTTTGTTGTACTTATCAGCAGTCTGCATATACTTTTTTGAACACGAGGCGCAACCTGACCGGTTTCAATCAATATTTCATAGTCTTTGGTGGTCGCTAACAACCTTAACGACTGTTGGATATGGCGATGTGTATCCGATTACGATTGGTGGACGTTTGTTCACCTTTTTCGTCTTAATGTTAGGTCTGGGGGTGATGGCGGTGCCTATTGGTTTACTTTCTTCTGCACTTTCTCAAGTCAGAAATGAAGAAAACAACCTTCCCTTAACTGATGAGTCTGCGGATAAGCAAGACCCATCACGTTTGTAGTAGTCGCTTTAGCGACTGCTAAAAATGGTGGGTTTCGTTCCTCTACCCACCCTACGCCATCAATGCCATTAAGTTAAGGGCTTTGCACGTGGGATTGCCCCTACAAACCGTTATGTAATGTAGGGGCAATCCTTTATGGTTGCCCTCACCCAAAAGCGGTACGATATGGCATTGACCCTACGCCATATAAAAATCCGATGTCTTTGAGACATCGGATTTTTTAAAACCCCTACGCTTGCGACTGGAATAGTCTTGCAATCTTTTTGATAACAGGAATGTTTATGTTTAATAATGGTCTCAGAAAAGAAGCCCTCAAAAAACTAGAAAATGCCGTGGCGGATTATAATGCCAAAACTGAAGATGTCAAAACAAAATCGTTGGCTCTTTTTGCAATACGACAAAAAAGTGTGGATGTCATTCAATCTGCTGAGAATTTAGTCAATAAATTCGCTAATACACCTAAAGAGTTCGATAAAACCTTCTCAGAGTTCAAAGCGGAATATCAAGTTTTTACTGATACTATTGCTGAATTCGAGAAAGCCGGTAAAGATGTTAGCTTGAAATCAGCCGGCACATCTGTTGCGGGTGTGGCAGCCGGCGTTGGGGTTGCCACATTAGCGCCATCTGCTGCGATGGCAATTGCCACAACTTTTGGAACCGCTTCTACTGGAACACCAATTGCCAGTCTTTCTGGAACGGCTGCAACTAGAGCCGCTCTTGCTTGGCTTGGTGGTGGGGCAGTCACCGCGGGTGGTGGAGTGGCTGGCGGCAATGCATTATTGGCATTAGCAGGGCCAGTAGGTATTGGAATTGGTGCATTTACACTCGTTGGGAGTGGACTTTATGCGTCATCAAAGAATAAGGAAATTGTCGAAAAAGCTGAGAAACAACGCGCAAAAGTTGAGACGCTTTCGGCCGAATTAAAGCCAAAGATAGTAGAACTTCGTCGTCTAATTGAGTTAACAGAGAACCATCAAAAAGGGGTGTCTGAGATATTATCACCCCTTGAATCTTCCACACGGAAGAATTTTCTTGGCACTCTTATTAATTATGTGCAGTCGCTTTTTAAATCAAATGTTCCTAAAGATTACCAAAGTTTTTCTTCTGATCAGAAAACGCTTCTTGCCTCTCTGATTAATCATGTGCAGTCTCTTTCAAAACTACTCAACAAAAAAGTACAGTAAAGAGTAAGGGGGTATCAATTTGGATTCTCAAATCAAAGAGCAACTCTTCGGCACGATTGTCAACGAGTTTAAGCGATTATTTCGTATTGCAGGTGAAAGAAATAAACAAATATTCGCTGGGCAGGATGAAGCTTTTAATTCTGCAGCTACTCAGATAAATAAAGTTCTAGAGTCTGTGGGTAAGCCTGACAACAGACTTGGCAGTCCTCTGTCCAAACATGGAAAGATTGTAGAACCGGTTGAAGTTGGGATTCATAATGCCCGTCACGCCTTGGAGGCTAACGGCCAAACTGCGACAGTTGACGGAGTCAACCGAACCGCCGCACCTGAAAATAGTATTCATAATGCCCGTCAAGCCTTGGAGGCTAACGGCCAGACAGCGACAATTGACGGAGTCGGCCGAACCGCCGCACCTGAGGAAGGGATTCATAATGTCCGTCACGCCTTGGAGGCTAACGGCCAAACCGCGACAATTGACGGAGTAGGCCGAACCGCCGCACCTGAAAATAGTATTCATAATGCCCGTCAAGCCTTGGAGGCTAACGGCCAAACCGCGACAATTGACGGAGTAGGCCGAACCGCCGCTCATGAAGATGGTATTCATAATGTCCGTCACGCCTTGGAGGCTAACGGCCAAACCGCGACAATTGACGGAGTAGGCCGAACCGCCGCACCTGAAAATAGTATTCATAATGCCCGTCACGCCTTGGAGGCTAACGGCCAGACAGCGACAATTGACGGAGTCGGCCGAACCGCCGCACCTGAAAATAGTATTCATAATGCCC